>Ga0116230_10000638_pt1 | contig 31112 bp, 24 predicted proteins | sample S1TSphfallax_3_FD_88678 | JGI IMG/M metagenome (GOLD analysis project Ga0116230, IMG submission 88678) | Host-associated microbial communities from peat moss isolated from Minnesota, USA - S1T2_Fd - Sphagnum fallax MG | ecosystem: Host-associated > Plants > Peat moss > Unclassified | place... | reverse complement strand
GGTCGCAGCAGCGGACGGTTCCCAGACTACCGACTCGGGGTGTTGAACGGGTTCCATTGCTACCAGCCTCGAGGTTTTATAGTATTCGCCTGGGCGAAATTAAGTTCGCCCAGGCGAAATTGTACTGACCCATCGAGCCCGAGGCAACCGAGCCATCTAGCGGCCAAATCCCAGGAATCGGCGCGCCATGCCCCGGCGGGTATACGCGATAGCGATAGCGACTTCGCCCGGACGTAGCCATTTTTGGTATGATTTCTGAAAACCATGATCGATCGCTGGGGGGTGTGGATGGCTAGCTTGACGCATCAGGTCGAAGGCGAAGTCGCGGCGGCAAAGTCCGACCTCGAGCGCAACGCCATCCGTTTGACCGCCTGGCGCGTGCTGCCGCTGCTCATTCTCTGTTATTTCGTCGCCTATCTCGATCGCGTCAATTTGAGCTTCGCGTCGCTGCAGATGAACAAGGCACTCGGCCTGAACTCGGCGCAATACGGCTTTGGCGCGGGGCTGTTTTTCCTGACCTATTGCCTCTGCGAGATTCCCTCGAATCTGCTGCTGTACCGCGTCGGCGCGACGCGTTGGATCGCGCGCATCATGGTGACTCTCGGCATCTGCGCCGCCGGCATGGCGTTCGTGCAGGGGCAGACCAGTTTCTATGTCGTACGCCTTGCCTTGGGAGCGGCCGAGGCCGGGTTCTATCCCGGCATTCTGTTCTTCCTGACCCTGTGGTTTCCGGCCGCCTACAGCGCGCGCATCTTGGGCTATTTCATCGCCGCGATTCCGATCAGCGGCATCATCGGCGCGCCCTTGTCGGGGCAACTGCTGGGCCTCAACGGACTGCTGGGCTTGCAGGGCTGGCAGTGGTTGTTCCTCGTCGAAGCCGCCCCGGCATTCATCCTGGCGCCGCTCGTCATCTCACGCCTGCAGGACACGCCCGCTCAAGCGCAGTGGCTGCCCGTGGCGGAGAAGGCCTGGCTCATCGAGCGCCTGGGTGCGGAACGTACGGCGGTCGAAGTCAAGCGCGTGTTCACGGTACTGCAATGTCTGACCAATGCGCGCGTCCTGTTTCTCGCGGCTATTTATTTCAGCAATGTCTGTCTGCTCAACAGCATCACGTTCTTCTTGCCGCAGATCATCAAGGGTTTCGGCCTCAGCAATGCACAAACCGGCCTCGTGGCCGCGATTCCGAGTTTGTTTGCGCTGATCGCCCTGATTTATTGGGGCCGTCACTCGGATCGACGCAAGGAACGCTACGGCCACGCCGCGCTCGCGAATTTCGGTGGCGGCGCGGCGCTGTTGCTGTCGGTGCTGTGCCACGATCCGACCGTGCGCATTGCCGCGCTCGCGGCCGCGTTCGCATGTACGCTCGCCTTCACGGCCCCGTTCTGGTCGATCCCGCGCACCTTCTTGACCGGTGGCGCGGCCGCGGGCGGCATCGGCGCAATCAGCGCGCTCGGCGTGCTCGGCGGATTCTTATCGCCGCCGTTCATCGGCTACGTCAAAGACCACACCGGCGATTTTCGCATCGGGCTCGGCGCGGTCGCCGTGCTCGCCATGTGTTTTGCGATCGCTTTGTTCTTTCGGCGCCCGCGCGCCCCAATTCCGGGAATCCAGTCATGACTGAAAAATCGCCTTACATCATCCGCGCCGGGGAGGTGCCGAGCTACAGCCCCGCGAACCACACGGGCACCAAGAACTACCGGCTCGTGGGGCCGAACGTGAACGGCGCGAAGTACATGGAGATCGCGCTCGGCGACATCGAGCGGCATGCGGGCTCGCCCGCGCACGCGCACCCGGATCTCGAGCAGGCGGTCTATATTCTCGAGGGTGAGGCGATCGCCGGCGTCGACGGCGTCGATCATCACGTGAAGCCGGGCGATATGATGTTCTTCCCTCCCAAGGTGTTTCACTCGATCCGCGCACTCACCGAGCGCATCAAGCTCCTGGTCATTTACTCGCCGCCCTATGGCGAGGATCCGGCCAAGGTCATGCACTCGCCGCAGGACGCCGGCGACTAGCGAGCAGCGGGAACAGTCCGCGTTCCTGCTGCGGCGCGGCCGCGCCAATGCACAGACGGCGTCCGCATGACACTCCTCCCCGTGACGAACTTCACGCGGGACTTCCTGATTCATCGTTAGGGAGAATCCCCAGGGCGAATCCATTGCGCCGCGCTCTCGCGTCATCCTCCCGCGGGCATCTCGACTCGCGCCCGCCGGATCGCATCGAGACCGCCGCGGCTTAAGGGTTCGCCGCGCGCGGGGGTTCGGGCATCGCCGCCTGTAGCTCTGGCCCGACAAGTTGTCCGTGCTGGACACAGCTCGTAGAAACGACGCGCGCCGCGGCGTGCGGGCATTCATAGAAGCTTTCCATGCATCATGCGATCAAGGTCTCCAAGGCGGCACTCGCCCTTTCGTCCATTGCCATTGCCGCGTGCGGTGGTTCGGGCAGCTCGTCCTCGGCGCTGAGCAGCATCGCGGCCGCGGCGTCCGTCAAGGCTGTCGTTCCGGTCGCGGCGTCCGCGAGCGGCACGACCATTCCGTCGGCGACGCAGATCACCGACAGCAGCGCCGGCGTGTGGACCGTCACCGCGGGCGTCGTCTCCGAAAACGGCGCGCCCGCCAGTCACACGAAGGACGTCTCGCTGCTGCTCTATGACAACGAGGTCGTCTATCAGGAAAACACGGCCGGTCACTGGTGGTCCTGGAATGGCAGCGCCTGGCTAGCGAGCACCGATCCGCGCAAGACGCCCTCGGCCAACGGCACGACCATCCCTGGCATGGCGCAGATCACCGACAGCAGCGGCAATGTGTGGACCGTCGCCGGCGGCGTCATCGCCGTCAATGGAACGCTCGCGGGCTACTCGAGCGAGGTCGCGCAGTTGGCCTACGACAACAAGGTGATCTATCAGGAAAACTCCGCCGGCGGCTGGTGGTCCTGGAGTGGCAGCGCCTGGGTGGCGAGCAGCGCACCGCCCAAGACGACCTCACCGAGCGGCACGGTCATCACCTCGGCGGGGCAGATCACCGACGGCAGCGGCAATGTCTGGACCGTCGTCGGCGCGGTCATCTACGAGAATGGCGCGCTCGCCGGCTACTCGAAAGGCGTCGCCGAGTTGGCCTATGACAATAACGTGATCTATCAGGAAAACACCACCGGCGGCTGGTGGTCTTGGACCGCGGACACCTGGGCGTCGAGCGCCGCGCCCGGAGGCGGCGCCACCGCGCCGACCATCGGCGGCATCCCGGTAACCACGGACCTGGTTGGCGAGGCCTATAGCTTCTTGCCGACGACCACCAATCCGGGCGGCGGCACGCTGAGTTTCTCGATCGCGAACATGCCCGCCTGGGGCACGTTCAGCAGCACGACCGGCGAACTCACGGGCACACCGAGCAATGCACAAGCCGGTGCCTATGCAAACATCGCGATCAGCGTTGCCAGCGGCGGCACGACCGCGACGCTCGCCGCGTTTTCGATCACCGTGACCACGGGCTCCGCAACGCTGTCGTGGACTGCGCCGGTCAGTAACACGAACGGTACCTCGCTCGCGGATCTCGCCGGCTACACGATCTACTACGGCACGAGCGCGGGCAGCTTGACGCAAACCATTCAGGTGGCCAATCCCGCCGCGACCAGTTACGTCGTCAGCAGCTTAGGTTCGGGGACCTATTATTTCGCCATCGCGGCTTATGCAACGGACGGGACCCAAAGCAGCGAATCGAGCACGGCATCCAAGAACATCATTTGATGCGGCAGGCACAGCCGCGTGCGCCCATGCAGGCGGCCAAGGTTCACGCGGTCCAGTGCCAACCGTCTCTGACCATGGCGCGGACGCAATCGCGTGGCAGGTAAGTCAGCCAGTCGTTGATGTTCGCGGCCGCGCGCGCGGTACGCGCACCGGACCGGTCGATGCCGATGCAGGCCGGGTCACCGGCTGCAAAGCCGAGTTCTGCGCACAAGCCGGCGATTTTTGTGTGCGCGTCCGGCGCGGCGGGCTTCGCGGCGGGCTTCGCAGCGGCCTGGGGATGACGGGTCAGGTTGCTTGCCGGGAGCGAGTCACTGAGCCAGTGCAAGGGGCGGAACAAGACGTCCAACCGGAACATGGACAGTGAACGCCGGGAATTCGTCGTGTTGTTGAGCATCGGGGAGTTCCTGGGTGGTTGGCGAAGAGGCGATCCTAACGGGCGCGCGCACCATGGTCTGTTCGCTAGCCGTCTTAAGGTCGGTGTAGGATTGCGCCATGTTCGATGAATGGGTCGACAAGGCGCGCAGCCTGGGCGCCAGCGATATACATCTCGAAACGAATACGCCCATGGTCGTGCGTGTTCGTGGCGAGCTGCAGGTCGCAAGCGGCGCGATTGCCGCCGATCGCCTCGTGCAAGTGTCCCAGGATCTCTTGGGTGCCGAGGGCTGGCAGCTATTCAAGGAGCGGGGGTCGGCCGACGTAGCCCTGTCGATCCGCGGGGTGCGCTGCCGGGCGAGCTTCTTTCAAACCGTGCGCGGCTTGGCAATTGCGATACGCCTGCTCGCGCCCTCGACCAAGGATATTCGCGCCTGCAACCTGCACCCGGATTTTCGCAAGCTCACCGAGGCCTCGACCGGACTGGTGATCATCTCCGGGCCGACCGGCTCCGGCAAGTCGACGACGCTCGCGGCGCTGATCGAAGAAATCAACGGCTCGCGCGCACGGCACATCGTCACGCTCGAGAGCCCGCTCGAGTATTTGTTCACGAACCGCCAGTCCTTCATCCGCCAGCGCGAGATTCCGACGCACGCGCCGAGCTTCGAGCAGGGCATCGTCGACGCATTGCGCGAAAACCCCGACGTGCTGGTCATCAGCGAGATGCGCACGCCCGAGGTCATGCGGCTCACGCTCAATGCCGCCGAGACCGGGCATCTGGTGCTCGCGACCATGCACTCCGCCAACTGTGCCGAGGCGCTGAGCCGCTTGTGCATGTCGTTTCCGGCCGACTTACAGGGCAGCGTGCGTGCTCAATTGGCCGATTGCCTCGTCGGCATGAGCTGTCAGCGGCTCGATTTCCTGAGCGCGAGTCGCCTGCGCGTGCCGCGCTGCGAGATCCTGCTGCCGAGTTCCGGCGCGCGCGGCACGATCCGCGCGGGCAACTTCAGCCAGATCCCGAACGTACTGCAATCGGGCGGCGATGAAGGCATGTGGACGTTCGACCGCTATCAGCGCTGGATGGATCAAGTCACTGACTGGGCGCGGCCGAGCGCGGATACGGCCGCCTATGCGACGCGCGCTCCGGCGCGTCCCGCCGGCACACGGTCAGCACCGGCGCTCGCGCCCGCGTCGGCCGCAGCGGCGGTCGCTGCGAAGCCCGTGTCCCGCAAAGCCGTCCCGGTCGACGACGTCATCGAAATCGCCGGCGAGGAGTTGGATCTTGCGCAGCTCGCCGAACTCGCGAAGAAAGTCGTCGAGCGCAAACCCTAGCGTACGGCCTGATGCAACGCGAACAAATCGTCTTCGTCGGCACCAGCGATCTGTCGGGTCATTTTCGCGGCAAGAGCTTCCCGGCCGCGGACCTTGCCGCGCGCCTGGAGCGCGGCGTGGGCCTCGCGCCGACCAACATGTTCATCTCCGCGTTCGGTCCCATCCACGTCACGCCATTCGGCAACCGCGGCGAGGTCTTTCTCATCCCCGATCCGAGCACCCGGGTCCACGTGCCGTTCGAGGGCTCGAGTAGCGAGTATTTCTATCTCGGGGACATTCGTACCGAAGACGGGCGGCCTTGGTCTTTTTGTCCGCGCCAGGTTTTGCGCCGCGCGCTCGCACGTCTCGAGCACGAAACCGGGTTGCTGCTGCTGTCGACCTTCGAACAGGAGTTTCTCTACGACGGCGTACCGGCCGAGCCCTGGTACCCGTACGAGCTGCATGCCTATCGACGCCAGGGCCAGTTTGGCGAAGTCTTGCTCGCGGCCCTGCGCCAGGCCGGTGTGATTCCGGATTCCTTCCTGGCCGAATTCGGTCCGCAGCAATTCGAGGTGACTTGCGCGCCGGCCCCCGGCCTGCGCTCGGCCGATGATGCGGTGATCACCCGCGAGTTGACCCGTGCGGTTGCGTTCCGTCTGGGTCACAACGTGAGTTTTACGCCACTGCCCACTCCCATCGGCGTGAGCAGCGGCACCCACATCCATTGGAGCTTCCTCGATCGCAACGGCCAGCCCGCGCTCTACGACGAGAACGCCCCCCTGCATCTGTCGCGACAGGGTGAAGCGTTCGTCGCCGGCTTGCTGCACCACCTGCCGGCGCTCTGCGCCGTGACCGCGCCCTCGGTCGCCTCCTATTTTCGCCTGCGCCCGAATCGCTGGGCGCCCCTGCGGGCCGATCTCGGTGTCGCGGATCGGGGCGCTGCACTGCGCATCTGTCCGCTCGCAGCCGGTGATACCGCCCAACGCGCGCGCCAGTTCAACGTAGAATTTCGCGTCGCCGATGCGACCGCGAGTCCCTATCTCGCGCTCGCAATGCTGGTGCAGGCGGGTCTCGCCGGCATTCGCGCCGGCAGCAGACTCGGGCGTGAGGAAGCGGTGCCGCTGCCGCGCAGTCTCGGTGAAGCGCTGACGTTGCTCGCGGCCAGCGAGGCCGCGGCGCAATGGCTGGGCGCGGAGCTGCATACGGCGTACGTGCAATTCAAGCGCGCCGAGATCGCGAGCCTCGAGGGTCAGGACGAAGAGGAGATTTGCCGACGCTATGCGCTCGCCTACTGAAACACCGCCGCCTGCCGCGGCGCCCGAGCGGCGGCTGCTCGCCGCCGACGAGCCGTCGCCGCTGATCCTGGAGAGGCCGCAGGGCACGTCCAACTTCGTCATCGCGGTCGATCACGCGGGCTGGATGATTCCGCGTTGTCTCGACGATCTCGGTCTGCCGCAGTCGGAATTGCGCCGCCACATCGCCTGGGACATCGGTGCGCTCGCCGTTGCGCGGCAGCTGTCCATGCGGCTCGATGCGCCCTTGATCGCGCAGCGCTACTCGCGCCTCGTGATCGACTGCAACCGCGATCCGGCCGTCGCCTCGTCGATCGCCACGGTCAGCGAGTTCGTGCGAATCCCGGGCAATCTCAACCTCGCCGAGACGGAGATCGCGGCTCGACGTGCGGAGATCTTCGACCCTTATCACGCCGCGATTCGTGCCTTGCTCGACGCGCGCGCGGCCGCCGGCCGTGCGACGATACTCGTTGCCCAGCACAGCATGACGAACATCTACAAGGCCGTGCGGCGCGAAATGCACGCCGCGATTCTCTACAATCGTGACCGTCGCTTCGCCGGCTTGCTGCTCGAACGCCTGCGCCGCGAGCGCGACCTCATCGTCGCCGACAACCAGCCGTACTTCGTCAGCGACGAGACCGATTACACGGTGCCGCGCCACGGCGAGGCGCGCGGTCTGCCGCATGTCGAGATCGAGATCCGCCAGGACCTCGTCAGCGAGCCCGCAGGGCAACGCGAATGGGCGCAGCGCCTTGCCGCGGCGCTGCGCGACTGTGAACGCAGTTTTTTCGAGGCCCAGCGGTGAACCCGCCCACCAGCCAGCCATGACCCACCCCACGAGTCGCGACATTCCGATCGAGCCCGCGCGGGCGGCCTTGCTGTTCGTCGACGTGCAGAACTACAACTGCCTGCCCGAGGGGGGAGAGTACGCCCATCTTGCCGCGACCGAACGCGAACTGCGTTACGGAGGTTTCTTCCGCGAGTTGCAGGGCACGGCGCTGCCGAACATGGCGAGCCTGCAGCAGGCTTGCCGCCGGGCCCGCATCGAAGTGCTCTATACCGTGATCGAGAGCATGACGGCCGACGGTCGGGATCGTTCACTCGACTACAAGATCACGGGCTTCAACGTACCGAAGGGCTCGAGCGACGCGCGCGTCCTGGCGGCGCTCGCGCCACTCGCCGACGAGATGATCTTTCCCAAGACCTCGTCCTCGGTGTTCATCTCGACGAACCTCGATTACGTACTGCGCAATCTGGGCACGCGCTACCTCATCATCGCCGGCTGTCTGACCGATCAATGCGTCGATTCGGCAGTCCGCGATGCCTGTGACCTGGGCTATCTCGTGACCGTGCCGACGGACGCCTGCGTGACGCTCACGCGCGAGCGTCACGAGTCCTCATTGCGCAACAATCGCGGCTACTGCCGCCAGGTGAGCACGCGGGCTTTGGTCGAAGAAATCGAGCGGCTCGGCGTGGCGAACCCGGATCTCCCAACCAGCTAGGCAGCATCGCCAATCGAGCCCTGGCGTTCGAAGCGGGTGTTGGCTGGCGTACAGACATGCCTTCAAGAGCGTGTTGCGCTACGAGTTCGAGGCTCAAGCACGGTGGCGCGACGATGGCGAGAAGATGCCCGAACTGACCGGCGAGGAAACGATCTCCCAGGAGCTCGAACAGAGCTGCGCCGAGGAACCGATTCACATCATCGGCACAGTCCAACCGCACGGCTTCGCGCTAGTCGTCGATATCGCCACCACGCGAATCGTGCAAGTCTCCAGCGGCGCCGCCAGACACTGGAGGGGTCTCGGGCAGGCCACGGACCTGTTGCAAGACGAGATCGCCGACCGGGTCGATGGGCTCGGTGCCGATCCCGCCTTGCTGTTGCGTGCGCTGCCTTATGCCGACCCGATCGTCTTGCCTTTGCAACCGCGCGTGACGTTTCGCGCGGATTCGACGCCTGCCGGATCCTTCGACGACGAATTCGAATGCGTAGGCCACCGTGTTGGCCAGATGGCAGTCTTGGAATGGCAACCATTGGGTCCGGCCGCCGGCGCCCAAGATCCTGAATCGGGTGCCCTCGCGGCAATTACCTTGGCCTTGGTGCGGTTGCGCCGCGCGAAGACGCTGGATGAGTTTTACCGCGATTGCGTGCGCGAAGTGTCGCGGCTATCCGGATACGACCGCGTGATGTTGTACCGATTTCTGCCGGACTGGAGCGGGGAAGTGATCGCCGAGGAGGCAGCCGGCGCACTCAAGACCCGCTTTCTGGGTCTGCGCTTTCCCGCCTCCGACATCCCGAGTCAGGCGCGCGCGCTCTATGCGGACTCCAAGATCCGGGTGCTGTCGGACGTGGAGGCGATACCGGACACTCTGCTACCGCCGCTGCTGCCCGACGGTTCACCCTTGAATCAAAGCTACAGCCTGCTGCGAGGCTTCTCAGCGGTGCATCAGACCTACCTCGAGAACATGGGGGTTCGTGCCACCATGAGCCTGTCCATCGTGCACGACGGCCAGCTGTGGGGCTTGATCGCGTGCCACCACTATCTGCCACGGGTGCCGCCTCATCACGTGCGCGATACCCTGCGCCGCGTCTGTGAACTGGTGGCGGATGTCAGCGCGATGCGGATTGAAACTCTGGCGCAGCTTGCCGCCGCGCGCGACACCGTGGCGATGGACCAGTTGATGGCGCGAGCTTACTGGGCGCTTGTGGAGGATGAAAATACCAAGGCCGTGCTCGAAAGGCTGCTGCCGGACCTACTGTCGGCGTTTCAGGCAAGCGCTCTGTGCGTTCGTATCGGCGATTTGGTGTATGTGGGTGGCCGCACCGGCAGCACGGCCCCGGATACGGAAGTAGCCGGCGAAGTCGCTGCGCTGTTCGGCGTCACCTCGACGCACGCCGGCGCGCAAATCCGGACCGATCTCCTGACGGGTCGCGGCGCGGCACTCGTCAGCTTGCCCGAAGCGGCCGGCGTACTCGCGGTTCAGCAAGCCGGCGACCGGTTGGAGATCTGTGCCTTCACGCGTCCGGAGGTCGCCGAAGAGGTGGCCTGGGCCGGAGCACCGCTCAAGCGCGCCGTGACCGCCGCCGATGGCCGCGTCCGCCTCGAACCGCGCCGCTCGTTCGATCTGTGGCGGGAAACCATTGCCGGTACCTCGCGCGCTTGGGTTGCGGCGGAAATAACGGCTTGCGAACGGCTGCTGCGGATCTTGAGCGATACCTGCAAGCGCCATTTGCACAAGAGCTTGGAACACGAGCTGCGATTTCGGGCGCATCACGACCATTTGACCGGGCTCGTCAATCGCCGCTCCATGGAGGAGAGCCTCGATCAGCGCCTGGGTGCGAATCGCTACGAATCGGCCGTGATGTTGATCGACCTCGATCATTTCAAGATGATCAATGACACGCACGGGCATGCCGCCGGCGATCGGCTGCTGCGCGAGCTTGCTCTGCGTTTGAGCGCCGTGATCCGCCCGTCCGATGTTCTTGCCCGCGTCGGGGGCGATGAATTCTTGTTGCTCGCCGAAATGCCGACCCCCGATGATGCGGTCGCGGTCGCGATCGCCGCACGGTTGCACGGCGCCGTGGTGCAGCCTTTCGACGTGGATGGTCAATCCGTGCGGCTAGGCCTGTCCGTGGGAATCTCGATTCCGCCCGGACACGGCGTCAACGCGACTGATTTGATGCGTCGCGCGGATCTCGCGCTTTACCGGGCCAAGAACTTAGGCCGCTCAGGTACGGTCATCTTCGACCCCCAGCTCGAAGAAGGCCTGCTGAGCACCTACGAATTGGAACGAGATCTCGAGGACGCCCTCGGCAGGAATGAGTTTTCGCTCGTCTACCAGCCCGAGGTTAGTCTGCGTACCGGTCGGGTCGTCGGACTCGAAGCGTTGGCGCGCTGGACGCACCCCACGCGAGGGCCGATCGGGCCGAGCGTGTTCATTCCGATCGCCGAGCGCAGTGCTTTGATCATGCAAATTGGTCAATGGGTCGTGCGTACCGCGATTTCCGCCCAGGCGGATTGGCGCGCGGAAGGCCGTGCCAGTCCTCCGGTCGCGGTGAACGTGTCCATGACCGAAGTCACGTCCGGCAAGCTCGTCGACACCATCGGTCACCTACTCAGTGAATTTCAAATGCCGCCGGAGTGTTTGACCGTGGAACTCACCGAGTCGGTCATTATGCGGGACCCGCGCGTCGCGATGCATGTCCTCAACGGCCTGAAGGAACTGGGCATCGCGACCGCGCTGGATGATTTTGGGACCGGCTATTCCTCGTTGTCCTACTTGCGCCACCTGCCGCTCGCCTGCCTGAAGGTGGACCAATCGTTCACCGCGGACTTGACCTTGGATGGGCATTCCCGAAGCCTGACCCAGGCGATCATCCGGATGGCTGAGGCGCTCAAAATGACCACGATTGCCGAGGGCGTGGAGACCCGTGGCCAACTGCAGTGGCTGCGCGATCATACCTGCAGCGTCGGGCAAGGTTATCTCTTCAGTCACCCAGTTCCTGCCGCGCTCGTTCACGCGACAACCGAGCGTATCGAAGCCGATTGGCGGGCGCTGAATTGAGCTCGCCGAAGCGCGGAAGCAATATCGCGGCTGCGACTTGCACGGTGAAGGGTCCGCAGCCGGCTCCGGACCCTTCGGCGTCTCAATAACTCATCGTGGTGTTGTCAACCACCATGCGCACCCCCGGTGTTCCCCAGGCTGTGTTACGGGCCAAATCCCGTTCCGACCAGCTGTGAACCTTGCCCGTCAACGTGACGTCGGTCCCCTGGACGCTGACCGAGATATCGTGTGCGTCCTGCTGGGCCCGCCGCTTCAAAGCCGCCTCGATGTCCGACTTGACCACCGGTGCGGAGACTTTGGTCCTGATGGTGATTTGGTCGCTCACTCCGCTGACACCCATCAAATATCGGATGGCGGCCGTCGCAGCCTGACGTTGATACTGCCATTCGACTTCACCGGTCAAGGTAACCCAGCCGTTCTCGACTTTTATCTTGACGGCATCGTTTGGCAGGTAGGTAGTCCACTGCAAGACATTCTCCGCGGTCCGCGCGATGTCCGCATCGGTGCGATTGTTCCTGCCTTCGAGTTTGACGTCCATCTCGATGGCGAGCGCTTTGACGCCGGGGACCCGCTGCGTCGCCCGCTCTGCGTCCCACTTCTCCGCGTACGTATTGACGTGCCCGGCCAGGGTTACGATGCCATCCTTGACTTCTACGCCGATCGCGGCCGCATTGATCGACGGTTCCCAGTTCAATTCGGCCAGCACGTCCTGCTGCAATTGTGTATCTGATTTTTTCACTCGTACTCTCCATCCATGTCAATCGGAGACCGAGCCTGCGCTGCGAAGCGGTCAGCGTCCGTGCGCCAGGGCACGCACCCGGTATGATCGTGGACATCCGCCCGGACTCGCCACCGCTACTGCGCGGCCCCTTCTGGCCGTTTCGCCCCGCGTTCGGCCGAGAAGGAGGCGGTGACGCAGGTACCGTGCCCCAACGACGAATCGACCTTCAAGAGGCCGCCTGCCAGTACGGCGCGCTCGCGCATGGTGAGCAGCCCAACCCGCCCGGCATCCATGGCACGAGCGCGGGTCGACTGCACGTCGAAGCCAATGCCGTCGTCACGGATCGACGCGGTCACACCGTGCTCCAGTCTCTGCAAAGAGACTTGCAGATTTTTTGCACCCGAATATTTCACGGCATTGGCCAGGGCTTCCTGGACGATCCGTAGACAGGCAATTGCCACATCCGGTGACATGGGTCCGAAATCAGGATCCGCCTCTAGTGCGATGTGCTGACCCGGTGCCAGCGACAAGCGATCGATATAGCGGCGGAGCGTCGCCGGCAATCCCCCCTCGTCGATGATTGGAGCTCGCAACGCGATCGTCAACTCGTGAAGATGGTCGATCGCCTCCTGCACGAGGTCAATCCAGGTGTTGACCGAGCCCGGAGGCAGATGGGCGGTCGGCGTTCGACGCGAAGGCTCCATGTGCATGCGCAAACCCACGAGAATGTTCTGCACGTCATCGTGCAATTCCGCAGCGAGGTAGCTTCGCTCCTCCGTCTTCGCCGCAATCAGCTGCTTCGAGACCCGCCCCAATTCTGCCCTGGACTGAACTAAAGATGCTTCGGCATTGAACTGATCGGTCACGTCCCGGGTCAACACGATGACCGCGCCGACTGCGGGATCCTTTAGGAAATTCCGGGCGCTGGCTTGCACGGTCCGCCAAGCACCATCTTTGCGGTGATACCGAAGCGTAACAGTTTCGGCGCGGTCTCCACGCAGTACTCGCATGAACGCGGTGGCGGCGCGGGCGCGGTCGTCTGGGTGAATGATGTCCTCATATTTGCAACCAATCAGGTCCTGCGGATCGTATCCGCCGAGCGGCTTGATGGCCGCGGATACGCCCTCGATGACGCCCTCGGCGCCCAGGAGCTCGACAAAATCCAGACTGTGCTCCATGAGGAGAAGCAGGCGCTGCGGCACCGCGACCGGCGTAGGGACAATCTCTGCCATTCGCCTTCCGTCCACCATTCCTGGACTTCACCACACGGCGTCGAGAGGGTCTGTGTGATGCCGTACACTCGATGGCGCGCCGGCTGCCCCGCAGCCCCGCAGCCGAAAAAGGCTGCGGGGCGGTGGTCCGCTAGACATCAAAACTTGTAATTGATCTGCGTGCCGAACGTGCGCGGCTGGTTGGTCGTGTAGCGCACGAGCTGCGGGATGTTGAACTGGAAGCTCGTGTTGTTGGCCGTCATCGCGGCGACCTTGTTCGTGAGGTTGTCGACGAACAGGTTCGCGGACCAGTTGTCCTTGGCGAGGATCAGGCGGGCATTGGCGATCGTGTAAGCCGGCAGCGAGATCGCGAAGTAATAGGCCTCGTCGTAGGTCTGGCCCGTATAATTCGCGGTGGCGCGCGCGGTCAGCTTGTAGTCGCTGAACAGCGGGGTCGTATACGCGATCGTGGCGCTCGCCGTCGAGCGCGGCACGTTCAAGATCGGGGCCGTGCAACCATTCGCCGTGGCGCAATACGGCAGACCGTTGCTCCGCGCCGCGACGCCGGTGAGAAAGTTCAAATAACCGGTGTTGGGGTCGGTCAAACGCGCGTCCGTGTACGTGCCGTTCAAGGATACCAGCCAGTTCTCCGAGAGCTTGGCATTGATTTCGAGTTCGGGACCGAAGGAGCGGCCGTTGCCCGCGTTCGCCTCGTACTCGTAACCGCAGGTCAGCAACAGCGTCTGCTGAATGTCGTTCCACTTGATGTAGTAGAAATCGCTGTTGACGGTGAGCCAGTTGTCGAACAGCCGCGCTTTTTCGCCGATTTCGTAATCCCAGACGTTGTCGGGGCCGAAATTCAAGCCCGCACCCGGCGCGCAGAAAGGCGCCTGCGTGGGCGGCGGAACGATTTGGTTCGCGCCACCGGGACGAAAGCCTTTGGACGCCGAGACATAAGTCGTGAGCTCATCGGTCGGGCTGTAGGACAAATCGAAGCGCGGATTGAAGCCGTGATCCGAAGCCGTGGTCTTGGTCCGCGGTATCGGCGCGGGAACGGAGGCGTCGTAACCCCATTCCTGCTCGTATTGCCGGCTCTGGTAGTCGTACCAGCGCACCCCGGCCTCGAACTTCCACTGCTTCGTGAACTCGTACGAGCCGTCGACGAACAGCGCCGACTGGGTCACGGTGTAGGGGTTGTTCGACTCGTAGATGATGCCGGTGGGATTGGTCGGCGCGGTATACAACTCGTTCGCGCCATACTCCTGCCATAGGGAGTTCAGGTCGCTGAAGAAGGCGCCGGCGACCCAGTGGAAGGTATCGCTGTTGTTCGAGTTGAGCCGCACTTCCTGGCTGAATTGCCGGCTGTCGTCGACTTCGCTGTACGGCAAGGGCACCAGGGTCGCGCCGTTCGCGTAAGCCACCGATTCGGACGCGTCTTGCGTCTGATGCGCCTCGCGGTACCAATAGGCCGAGGCGCTCGTGAGGTCGGCGAAGCCAAGATTGAGCACGCCGTTCAAGCTGAAGATGTGGATCGTGTCGTCGATCGGTTCGGGCACGTTGAACGCCTCGTAGTGACCGACGTAGGCCGCGCCCGCGCCGGGCGGCGAGTCGAAATCGTCGTAGCCGCCGAGCACCATGCGCTGAATGAACGCTGAGCCCGTGACGGACAGATCGTCGCTCGGTTTCCACAGCAAGGTCGCGCGGCCGCTATAGAGAGTCTCGGTGTTGACGTTGGTAGCGACACCCGTGATCGGGCCGGCCGCGACGTCGCCGCGTGCCGTGCCATTTTCGGCCGGAAACGGACTGACGATGATGCGGTCGAGCCAGCCGCTGCGATAGGTGTCGGTGCCGACGACGCGCAGCGCCAACGTGTCGCCGATCGGCAGGTTCACCATCAGGCTGCCGCCGCCGTTGCCGCTACCGCCCTGCGTGTCCGACAAGGTGCCTTGTACCGCGGCTTCGTAGGTGTCCAACTTGGGTTGGTTGGTGATCACCTTGACCGTGCCGCCCATCGAACCCGACCCATAGAGCGTGCCCTGGGGGCCGCGCAGGACCTCGATACGGTCCACGTCGAACAGATCCGGGTCGATCACGACCTTGCCCGACTGCGACAGCGCGGGCGGGGAGAGCGGGACTTCGTCGAGATAAAAGCCGACCGTCGGCGCGGCACCGCCGTTCGAGGCGAGACCGCGGGCTTCGTATTCGGTGAGGCCGGGACCGGCGGAGCGCATCGACAAGCCGGGGACCTCGTGCGCAACATCCTCGACCGACGTGATCCCGGCGGCGATGAGCTGGTCGCCGCTCAGCGCCGAGATGCTGATCGGCGTGTTTTGGATCGTGGAATTGTATTTCTCGGCCGTGACGGTGATTTCCTGGAGGCCACTGGTATCGGTGGCGTCGGCTGCATCGGCCGCTGCGGCGCATTCGCCGAGGCAGGCGAAGCAGACCAGCGCGGCGCCCGAGAGCGCGAGCCAGGAAGACGAGTGCGAGCGTGACCTGAACATGCCTTTGAGACCTCTTGTTGCACTTCCGAGACGAATTTTTATGAGACATATAGCAAGGAAAAGGTGGCTCTGCCAAGAGCCTCGCGGGACATGCATCTGCGCAAGGGATCCGAGCGTCCGCGGCTGCTTTCGGCGGATTCTCGCGCGCTGCCCCAAGCCGGGGCGAGTCGGAATCGCACCTGCACCAAGAGGATGCGGGCTGCCGTCCGAGCCCGGCGCCTTGGCTCCGTGTTGCTTAATGGCATCACTCGGACGGAGTGCCTGGGCGGGCGCACGCAGAGCCCTGACGGACAAGCCGGCGGTCACGCGTTAGTATGCTTGTGGCCTTTAGGAGTGCCACGTGATCGCCAACAGAACCGTATGGCTCGGCTGCCTGCTGCTTGCCTTGCCGATGCTCGCCGCCGCTCAAGAGCGCTTCACCGTGATTTCCGGCGGTAAGAATGTCGGGCATTTGTTCGCTGACACCAGCGGCGCGGAGACGCGCATCGATTTCGACTACAAGGATAACGGCCGCGGGCCGACGATGAAGGAGACCATCCGCGTCGATGCGGCGGGCTTGCCGGTTGCCTGGACCATAGCCGGCACGACTACGTTCGGCAGCAAGGTGGCCGAGCATTTCTCGCGCAAGGGCAAGGTCGCCGAATGGCTGGATTCCACGGGCAGGGGCAAGAGCGATGCTCCGAGCCCCAGCCTCTACGTCGCGCAGAGCGGCAGCCCCTGGTCGGACGGCCTCTATGCGCGCGCCTTGATCGCCGCACCCGATCATCGGCTGCCTGCGTTGCCGGGCGGCGAACTTGACCTCACGGCCGGCGAGCAGCTCACGGTGCAAGGGCCGGGTGGCCCGCTGCAGGTGCGACGCTACGATCTCAGCGGCATCAATGTGACACCGGATACCATTCTCCTGGACGCCCAGGGACGCCTGTTCGCGTCCGTCGATCCGAGTGCCATCATCGTGCGCGCGGGCTACGAAGCCGAGGAAGTGCGTTTGCGCGGCTTGGCGGCCCAATGGATCACGGACCGGTATGTGCGCCTCGAGCGGGAGGCCGCGCATCGTTACACCGGCCCGGTGCGCATCCGCAACGTGCGCCTGTTCGACCCGCGCACTGCGGCCTTGACCGATCCCGTCACCGTGCTCGTCACCGGGCGCCGCATCGCTGCGATCGAGCCGCTGTCCGAACCGGCAACGGTCGGCGAGGTGAGCATCGATGGCGGCGGCGGCACGCTGATCGCCGGTCTCTGCGACATGCACAATCACCTGCAGCAAGACGAGGCGATGCTCGATGTGCTCGCGGGCATCACCTCGGTGCGCGACATGGGCAACGACAACGCGGTCCTCGACCATCTGATCGGGCAGATCGAGCACGATGCGGTCACGGGTCCGCGCGTGATCCGCTCGGGCTTCATCGAAGGCAAGAGCCCGTACAGCGCCAACAACGGCATCCTCGTCGGCAACCAGGAGGAGGCGGTCGATGCCGTGCGCTGGTACGGCGCGCGCGGCTACTGGCAGATCAAGATCTACAACAGCATGAATCCGGCCTGGGTGCCGGCGATGACCAAGGAAGCGCACTTGCTCGGCATGCGCGTCGCCGGACACATCCCCGCGTTCTCGAACACCGATCAGATGATCGATGCCGGTTACGACGAGATCACGCACATCAACCAATTCATGCTCGGCTGGGTCATCGCTCCGACCGAGGATACGCGCACGCTGTTCCGGCTCACGGCCTTGAAGCGCCTCGGCGGTCTCGATCTACAGAGCCCCAAGGTACAGCATACGGTCTCGCTCATGGTCGACGGTCACATCGCGATCGACCCCACGATCGGCATACACGAGATGCTCACGCAGAACCGAGACGGCATCGTTCCCCCCGGTGCTGTGGATTACTTCGCGCACATGCCGATCGGCTGGCGTCGGGACGCCATGCAAGCCTTGATCGATACCTCGAAGCCCGGCGACGATGCGGCCTATCGCGCCGCCTTCGACAAGATCCTGGCAACGGTGCGCTTGCTGCACGATCGCGGCGTGTTCATCGTCTTCGGCACCGACACCGGCGGCTCGTTCACCTACCATCGCGAACTCGAGCTGTATCTGCGCGCCGGAATGACGCCCGCGGAAATCCTCAAGCGCGCAACCTACGAGACGCAGCGTTATCTCGGCCGCGACCAGGATCTGGGTTCGATCGAGAAGGGCAAACTCGCGGATTTCTTTCTCGTGCCCGGCGATCCGACCAAGGACCTGAAGGCGATCAAGACCATCAGCCTGGTCGCGAAGGACGGCGCGTTTTATTACCCCGCCGAGGTCTATCCGAAGTTCGGCATCGTGCCGTTCGTCGCGGCGCCCGCAGTGCGACTGCCCGCGCCCGTCCCGGCGGCGCAGGCCTCGAGTCCCGCTGCGCCCTAGCGGTAGGAGGCCGCGGGCATCACTCCGGCGCGGCCGCCGGTGGCTGGCGCAGGATCCAGCCATTGCCGTCCGGATCATTGAACATCGCGTAACGCCCCCAGGGTTCCTCGCCGATCGGTGACATCGGCACGCCGCGCGCACTCAAAGTCGCATGCTCGGCGTCGATGTCGGTGACGTTGAGCATGACGCCTTGCAGCGCCCCCGGCGGCATGGCCTCGAACCAGGTCACGAGCGCGATCGTCGTCGCGCAGCCCGGCGGCGCGAGCTGAATCCAGCGGCTCTGCGGACCCATGGGCTCGTCGCGCAGCAGTTCGAAGCCGAGGACGTCGCGATAGAAATTCTTCGCGCCCTCCTGGTTGGATACCGGCACGGAGATGATTTCAAATGACTCGATTGCCATGGGCGCTTTTCCTCGCGGTAATGCACTGATTCGTCGTACAGGCGTTCATTTGAACAGGGCACCCACCGGAACCCGGCACTCCGGCAATGCCTGGGGCGAGACGACATCGCCGTCCATGAAGGTGGCCGCCTCCGCATAATGATCACCGCTCGGATTGCGATACCGGCACAAGCGCTGACCCGCTACATCGATGACCCAGTACTCCGCTATGTCTGCGCGCGCGTACACGGTGCGCTTGACGCCCTGATCGAAGCTGAGCGAACTGGCGGAGATCTCGATCAACAGAAGCACGTCCGTGGACAGCGGGTAGCTATGCGAATAGAAGTCCTCCCGAGGCTTCAGCAGCACGAGATCCGGTTGCGGCGCCGAAAATTTCCCGAGAGGCAGCGTGGGACCGGGCAGCAAGACCGCTGCATCGCCGACCGACAGCACGAGCAACTTGACGATTCTGCCGGTAATTCCGGAGTGCTGAGTTCCCACCGGCGGCATGTTGAATATTTCGCCCTCGATCAGTTCGACGTGGTCGTCCTCGGTCAACACGCCGGTCGCCGCCATTTTCAGGTAGCGTTCGACGCTGATCCGCATGCGCTCCGGGACCGGTGCCGCGCTCATGATTCCCTCCGCTTCGATTGCCGCGATGGCCTCATCCTAGCCCCTCGATGGCGTCGTTGTCAGCGGACAAATCAAGGGTCAATGGACGGTTTCGTGCCGTCTTTTTGTGCCCCCCCCAAAAAGACCACCGACCGGCTCCGCCTCGGCTAGAATCGCGGGGTCGGGACGGGGGCTGTCCAGCGGGCCGCCCGTGTCACCCGACTGCCGGCCTTGCCGGCTGCGCCCCGCCGGCCGTGCCTCGAGGCGCCCGAATGCACCCATCAACGAGTAGAACATGCTTGCAACGTCCAATGTCGCGGTCCAATTCGGCGCGAAACCCCTGTTCGAGAGCGTCACGGTCAAGTTCGCCGACGGCAACCGCTATGGCCTGATCGGCGCCAACGGCAGCGGCAAGTCGACGCTGATGAAAGTCCTGGGCGGCGATCTGGACGCGAGCGCCGGCGACGTGATGCTGCAACAGGGCATGCGTCTCGGCAAGCTCAATCAGAACCAGTTCGCCTACGAAGACCAACGCGTCATCGACGTCGTCATGAGCGGGCACGTGGAATTGTGGAACGCGATGCAGGAGCGGGATCGGATCTACGCCGACCCGAATTCGACCGACGAAGATTACATGAAGGCGGCCGAACTCGAGGGTACGTTCGCCGAATACGGCGGCTACGACGCCGAGGCGCGCGCGGCCGCGATCCTGATCGATGCGGGCATCGACGCAGCGCGCCATCACGGTCCCATGCGCGAAGTGCCCCCCGGCCTCAAATTGCGCGTGCTGCTCGCACAGGCGCTGTTTTCGCGGCCCGACGTGCTGCTGCTCGATGAGCCCACGAACAACCTGGACATCAACTCGATCCGCTGGCTGGAGGGCGCGCTCAACAACTACGACGCGACCATGGTCATCATCAGCCACGACCGGCATTTCTTGAACCAAGTGTGCACGCACATCGCCGATCTCGATTTCCAGCAGCTGAAGATTTATCCCGGCAACTACGACGACTTCATGCTGGCCTCGGTGCAGGCGCGCGCGCGCGTCGAGGCGGCCAACGCCAAGGCGAAGGATCGCATCTCGGACCTGCAGGAGTTCGTCCGGCGCTTTTCCGCGAACGCGTCCAAGGCGCGCCAGGCGACCTCGCGCAAGAAGCAGCTCGAGAAAATCAAGATCGAGGAAATCCGCCCCTCCTCGCGCCAGAACCCCTTCATCCGATTCGAGCAGGGCAAGAAACTCTATCGCCAGGCCGTGACCGTGGACAAGCTGCGCTTCCGCTACCCCGGCACCGACGAGGACGTCCTCAACGACGTCTCGTTCACGGTCGAAGCGGGCGAGCGCATCGCGATCATCGGCCCGAACGGCGTCGGCAAGACGACGCTGATGCGCTGTCTCGCCGGCGAACTGCGCCCGACCGCCGGCAGCATCGAGTGGGTCGAGAACGCGCAGCCTGGCTACATGCCCCAGGACCCGCAGGCCGAGTTCGAGGACAAGCTGGATCTGTTTGCCTGGATGTCGCAGTTCACCGGCAAGGCCGACGACGATCAGATCGTGCGCGCGACGCTGGGGCGCTTGTTGTTCTCGGGCGAGGAGACCAAGAAATCGGTCAAAGTCCTCTCCGGCGGTGAGAAAGGCCGCATGATCTACGGCAAGCTCATGCTCACGAAGCCGAACGTGCTGCTGCTCGACGAGCCCACGAACCACATGGACATGGAAACGATCGAATCCCTGCAGATCGGTCTCGAGCACTATCCCGGCACGATGATCTTCGTCTCGCACGACCGCGAATTCGTCGGCGGGCTCGCGACGCGCATCATCGAATTGCGGCCGGGCTCGCGCAGCGCCGATTTCAAGGGTACCTACGACGAGTATCTCAAACAGCAGGGCATCGAGGCTTGAGGTGACGGTCGCCGCGGCACTCGCGCGGGCGCGTTGCCTCGCCGCTGCCGGCGAAGACCAGCCGGCGCAGCGGGCTTTTCTCGAAGTCTTGAGCCTCGATCCCGGCAACTTCGCGGCGCTCCTCGAACTCGGCAATCTGGCGCTCGCGGGCGGGTATCGATCGGCGGCGCGCACGGCCTACAGCCAAGCGGTCGCCCTCTACCCGGACAATCCGCTGGCGCGCGTCAATCTCGCCAACGTCTTGCGCGTCGATGATGAGTGCGCTGCCGCGGCGACGCATTATCAGGCGGCGCTCGCGCTCGCGCCCGATCTGCACGAGGCGCATCAGGGGCTCGCCTGGATACTTCAAGATACGGATCCCGAGCGCGCCGAGGTGCATTTCCAGGCGGGTTTCACGGGCCATGCGCTGCGCACCCAGCCCTACCGCGGCCAGGGCGCGGGAGTGGCCGTGTTGCTGCTGGTCGCGGCGCGCGGCGGCAATCTGCCGACCCAGCTCTGGCTCGACGACCGGCGTTTCGCCGTCACGGCGCTCTATCCGGACTTCTACGACCCGGCGCAGCCGCTGCCGCCGCATGTCCTCGTCATGAATGCGATCGGCGACGCGGATTTCTGCGCGGGCGCACTCGCGCGCGCTGAGACCTTGCTGCGCACCACGGCGGCGCCCGTGATCAACCGGCCCGAGCGGGTCCGCAGCACGGGGCGAGCCCAGAATGCCCGGCGCCTCGGCGCGATCGCCGGCGTGATCGCGCCGCGGACCGAGGCGCGTCGCGCGAGCGAACTCGCCGCCGACGCGCAGTTGCACTTTCCGCTGCTGCTGCGGCGGCCGGGCTTTCACACCGGACAGCATTTCCTTCGCGTCGGGGCCCGCGCTGAGCTGCCTGCGGCGCTCGCCGAACTCGGCGCCGAGGAACTGCTCGCGATCGAGTACCTGGACGCGCGCGGCGCCGACGGCATGGCGCGCAAGTACCGCGTGATGTGCATCGACGGCGTGCTCTATCCCTTGCATCTGGCGATCTCGCGCGACTGGAAGATCCATTACTTCAGCGCCGCCAATGCCGAGAGCGCGGACTATCGTGCCGAGGAGCGACTTTTTCTCGAGGATATGCCGGCGGTGCTCGGCAGCCGCGCGATGCAGGCGCTCACCGAGATCTTCGCGACCCTCGGTTTGGATTATGCCGGCATCGATTTCGGACTCGCGGCGGACGGCTCCGTGCTCTTGTTCGAGGCGAATGCGACCATGGTCGTGTTTCCACCGCCGCCGGATCCGCTCTGGGATTACCGCCGTCCCGCGATCACGGCCGTGCTCGAGGCGGCGGCTCGACTGGTGCTGCGGCGCGCGCCGTGACCGCGACCGGTCGGCCGGCGGCGAATGGGCCGGCGCCCAAGCGGCCGCGCACGCCGTCCCACCAGCCGCGCAGCAGCGCCGCGAGCTTCTCGCCCTTGCGCGCTTCGTAGAACAAGATGCGCTTGCCCGGCTTGAGGCACGCGAGCAGCCCCGCGATCGCCCACGCGCCCGCAGGATAGCGGCCGCTCTCGCGCAGCATCACGGTGTGATTGCGTGCGACGTAATAGCGCCGCGCCGGCGCATGATTGCTGGTCCACTTCTTCATCCACAAAAAACGGTGCAGAGTCGGCGCGCCGACCGAGTGGGACATCAGCGGTGCGCGCGTTTTGATGACGCGAAACTCAAGCGCCCGCGCGCGCAGGCAATACTCGGCATCGACGTAGTCGATGAAGAACTCGGCGCGAAACGGCCCCACCGCTGCGTGCGTCGCGACCCAGAGCAGCGAACCCGAGGTGACCGCCCAAGGCACGTCGTCCGCGCGCAAATCCCCGGCCAGCTTGGCGACTTGCCGTTCCGGGCGGTGGCGCTCGCGAAAGCCTGCGCCGACGACGGCGACGCGTGCGGGCTCGGGCGTCGCGGCACGCACGGCGAGCAGGGTCGCGACGAGGTCCTCGTCCGCCTGACTGTCCTGGTCGAACAACACGACCGAGACGAAGCCCCGTGCCTGCGCACGCTCGAGCCCTATGTTCAAAGCCTGGGCCAGGCCGACGTTCTCGACGTTGCGCACGACGCTGACGCGTGGATCTTCGCTGAGCTGCGCGAGCATCGCGAGCGCCGCCTCGCCCGAGCCATTATCGACGATGACGACACCGCCCACCTGGGTCGCGACCGCGGCCAGCCGGTCGGCAAAGCGCGCATCCGGATGATAGGTGACGAAGACGGCGCATACCGTCGCCGGATCCTGCGCATCACGCGCTGCTTGCTCCTGCAGCACGCCTCAGCGCCCGCTCGCGTGCGCCTTCCAGGCCTCGTCGATGACATAGGCGTGCACGGCGGCGACATCGCGTTCGCTGAGCACATCGTCGAAGCGGCCCATACCGAGCGACGACAAGACGCCGCCGCGGACGATTTGGGAGAAAATCGCGTGTTTCTCCGGCGTCAGGCGGCGCAGGTCCGGCAGCATGCCGGGCCCCATGACGTGACACCGTGCGCAGTAGCGGTTGAACAAGACTTCGCCCGCGGCGACCTCGCCGCGCGTGCCGGCGCGCGGCGGCGGAACGGGAAAGGGTTCGGCCTTGAGTTCCGGCGGCAAGGGGACGGGGCCGCCGTCGAGTCGCAGCGCGATGATGCGCCCCTGATTGCCATAGCGTAGTGCCGCCGAGCCGTCGGGAAAGGGGTAGCCCATATCGCCGCCGCCGTAGCCCGCCATGAGCGCGACGTACTGCACGCCGGCCACCGAGTAGCTCATCGGCGCCGCCATGATCGAGCTGCCTAGTTCGATGCTGCTCAGTAGCTTGCCGCTCTCGGCCGCATAGACGTTGAAATGGCCGCGCACATCGCCTTGGAAGACCAGGCCGCCCGCGCTCGAGAGTACGCCGCCGTCCCAGCCGCTCGCCGTGGGTACTTCCCAGAGCAGGCGCTCGTGCACCGGGTCCCAGGCCCGTAAGAAGCCGCGCCGGCTCACCAAGGATTGGTCCTTGCGCAGGGCGGCGAGCGAGGGCAGCTTGCCATAGAGCGATGCCAGGTCCTTGGGGTCGTAGAACTCGGGCAGGAACGCCGGACTCGTGAACTGGCCCTCGACGAGCCCGGCGCGTCGCTGTGCGGTCTCGACGATCACGTTCGGCGCTTCCTGCACCGGGATGAACACGCGCTGCTCGACCGGGTCGTAGGACATCGGTTGCCAGCCATGCGCACCGCCTTCCCAGGGAAAGACGAGTTTTGGCGAGCGGCTGTAGTCGACCGCGGCACTCGGCGTCGGTCGTCCGGTCTTGGGGTCGAGCCCGCTCGTCCAGTTCACGGTGGCGAACTGGTTCGCCGCGACGAATGCGCCGCTGGCGCGATCGAGCACGTAGAAGAAACCGTTCTTCGAGGCTTGCATCACGACGGGTCGCGGCGGCGCGCCGGCTCCGAAGTCGAGGTCAGCCAGGATCAATTTCTGCGTGCTGTCGAAGTCCCACATATCGCCGGGCGTCGCCTGGAAATGCCAGGCCAGCGTGCCGCGATCCGCGTGCAGCGCGAGAATGCTGTCGGTATACAGGTCGTCGCCGCCGCTGCGGCCGTCCTGCTTGATGTCATAGGGGGAGGCATTGCCCGTCCCGACGTAGACGAGGTCCAGCAAGGGATCGTACGCGATGCCGTCCCAGACCGTCCCACCCGCACCATGGTCCCAGCGATGGCGCGGGTCCCAGGTGCGCACGGCCGCGACCAGGTGGGCTTGGTCCTGAGGGCCGAGCGCGGGATTGCGCGGCACCGTATAGAAGCGCCAACGCAGCGCGCCGGTCGCGAGGTCGAAGCCGGCGACATAGCCGCGCACGCCATGGAAATCGCCGCCGCCGGCGCCGATCACCACGAGCTTGCCGGTGATGACCGGCACACCGGTGATCGTATACGGCGTCTTCGGTCCGCGCGCCGGCAAGGTGTCGACCTTCCAGAGGCGCTTTCCCGTCGTCGCATCGATCGCATGAAGATACCCATCGAGCGCCGCGACATAGACGCGGCCCTGCCAGATGGCCACGCCGCGATTCACAGCATCGCAACAGGCATACCGGCCCCATTGACCATCCACTTGTGGGTCGTAAGTCCAGCGCTGCCGGCCGGTCGCGGCATCGAGCGCGTAGACCTGGCCGAAATTGCCGGTGGTATAGAGCACACCGTCGACCACCAGGGGTGTCGCCTCCAGGCCGCGATGCGTGGGCAGGCGGTATTCCCAGGCGAATCCCAGCCGCGAGGCGTTGTCAGTGTTCACCTCGGTCAAGGGCGAGTAATAGCTCCCGTTCGCATCCCGGCCCGTGGTGAGCCACGCACCCGGCTCGCCCGCGATCCGGTCGAGACGCGCGCGATCGACGGCGCCGGCCCCATCCGCCGGTTCGCTCCTCGGCGCTCCGGGCGCGAAAACACACAGCAGCAGACCGGCGAGCGCGAGTCGGGAATGGGGGGTCTGGTTGATCAATGCTCGACTCCTCGATGACGATGGATCATGGCTTCTGCGGGCACCGCAGGGATGAGACCGCGCAAGGAATTGCCAAGGAAGACTTCGCTCGCTGCACCTAGGTCCGCCAAGGTCAAGCGGCGCTCCCGGCAATTCGATCGCGCGTGACGATGGGCTTGAACATGGTCTCGCACCGATCTTACCGCCGACGCCCGAAAGTTGTCTGCGCCCCGATGGTCCGCGCGGCGGCCCCGCAGCCGTTTGCGCCGTCCGCGGGCGGGTGCGATCATCGGCCGATGTACCGACCAGAAGCCTTCGTCGAAGACGATCCCGAGGAACTGCGCGCCATCATGCGCAGTTGTTCGCTGCCGGTGCTGGTCTCGCCCGTGCGCGACGGGTCGGGCTTCGCGCTGGCGGCGACGCACCTGCCCTTGATGCTGCAAGGCGAGCGTCTCGTCGGACACCTCGCGCGGGCCAACCGTCAGTGGCAACTGCTCGCGGCCGAACCTGCGTCGCTGGCGATCTTCAGCGGTGTCGACGGCTACGTCAGTCCCTCGCACTACGCGACCAAGCGGGAAACCGGTCGTGTCGTGCCTACCTGGAATTACGAGGCCGTACACGCGTACGGGCGCCTGGAAGTCATTGAGGATACGACGCGGATCCTCGCGGTGGTGTCCTCCTTGACCGATCTGCATGAAGGCGCACGCAAGAATCCGTGGAAGGTCACGGACGCCCCGGACGAGTACATCGCACGGCAATTACGGGGCATCGTCGCCGTCGTGTTGCACGTCACACGACTGCTTGGGCTTCGCAAGCTCAGTCAGAACAAGACGCACGCGGATCTCGCCGGCGTGATCGCCGGTCAGGTCGAGGAAAATCCTGCGCTGGCCGAGCACATGCAGCGCATCGACCGAGGCGAGTAGACAGGCTCCCGGTCAGCCCCTACCGGCCAGGAGCACGAGCACCGCGAAGCCGAGATAGAGGCTGGCGAACCAGGCGAGTTTCCCGGCACTCAAGCGACGCCGCACCAGCAGCCACCACATCAATGCGATCGACACGAAAGTCACGCCGGCCGCCATCGTCAACGCACGGTCGAACAGCCAGGGCGTGAAGAACAGGCCGAAGGCGCTCGGCACGGTGGCCTGGATCAGCATGGCGCCGCTGATGTTGCCGAGCGCGAGCGTCACCTTGCCCTGACGCAGCCAGATGATTGCGTTGAGCGCCTCCGGCAATTCCGTCGCCACCGGGCTGAGCAGCAGCGCAGTCAGTTGGGGCGTCATGCCGATCATCAGACTGAACTGTGCCAACTGACGCACGAACCATTCCGAACCGAGAAAAATCACCGCGAGCGCGAGCAGCGTTTGCAGCAGGATCCAGTGCAGGGGCGGGTTCGCGTCGCGCGGCCGCAGCTTCAGCGGCTCGAGTTCGAGGGAGGCGTCGCGCACCGGCGCGCCGGGCAGTGCTGCGGCCTCGGTCGGCACCGCCGTGATCTCACGCCAAGTGTAGAGGGCGTAGGCGGCGAGGAAGACCCAGCCGAGCCAGGGTTTGAGGCGAAACGCGACCAGGCCCAGGGCCACCTTGACCGCGAAGATGCAGAGAAACCAGGCCTGATCGCGGGCGAGACGGGACTGTTCACGGCCGCTCAACAAGACCGCGTCCGGCTTGCCACGAAACGCCAGGAACGCAACTCCGACGATCGCATAACCGATCGTCGCCAGGACCAGAGGTCCGCCGAGGGCGGCGCCGACGCCGATTTGGGCGTTGGCGGGGCTCGCTCCCGAAACGACGGCAACGAAGGTCACGACGCTCTCGGGCAGCGCCGTGCCGAAGGCAGCGAGCACCGTGCCGACGGCATTTTCGTTGACGCCGAGCCGCAGCCCCAGCCATTCGACGCCGTTCACGAAGTATTCGCAGGCGACGTAGATCACCGCGGCGCAGGCCAGCAAGATCAGCAGCGTGGTCACGGGCGTCTCGCCGCTAGAACTGCAGGTGCAGGCGTACGGCCACGATCGAGACGGGCCCGCGGTCGCTGTTGTAAGCCGGATTCTTGGCCCATTGATAGTCGAGCGTCAGGTGCGCCCACGCTTGCAGCGCGACGCTGTAATAGGTTTCCACGATCTGTTCCGCACCGGGATGCGGCAGTTTGCCGTCGCCGATCAGCGGCCCCAGTCCCCCCGCATTCAAGTAGCGTTCGAACTCACCCGAGATCCCGTTGACGATGCCGGCCACGGCGATCGTATCACCGGCGCGCCGCCAGGCCGTCCCCTTCAGCGACAGGCCGGCGGACACCGTGCGATCGTCGTCCGTGAATTCATAGGTCTCGACGTTGCCTGCGGCCTTGCCCAGGCGCGCGAACAGACCCAGATTCTCGCTGATCGTCTGTTCTAGATCGAGGCTCAACCCAAGTCGGCTGCGGTACTCGCGCACGGCGGCCGTGCTCGCCACGGTGTCGGTCGCTGCGGCGAGCGCCAGGGCGTCGCTGTACGAGCCCATGCGGCCACGATTGTCGTAGGCCGTCACCAGCAGGCGCCCGGCCGCCCCCGCGATCTCATGGCGGTGTTCGACTTCACCGACCAGTTCGAATTCGTGGAAGCCCGGGTCCAGGTGTTCGCTGTTCGGGATGTTGGACAAGTCGAACAAACCCGCCCGCAGCGTCCAAGCCCCCATATACCATTCGGCCGCGGCGCCGAGCGAGTAGCCCCAGGAATCGGCCGCGTAATCGAACGTGCCCGCTTCGATTGCTGTCCAGTTGAGGAAATCGTTGCGCGCATCGTGCGCGTATTGATTCGTATCGAACACGTCGGGGACGCCGAACTTGCCGACCGTGAATACCCAGCGGTCCGCGGTATGACGGCCGCCGAGCTGCAGGAGGTCGGGCTCCACGGCGACGCTCTCGCCGCCCAGGTCGAGCGTCTCGCGCACGAAGACCCGCGGCAGACGCAGATACGGTTGGTTGTGCCCCACCTTGTAGGCCTCGGCGCTCGGAAAGCCGGCCATTCCCAAGGTATTGTCGAGCCCGAACCCCTGATCGACTTCGGGCGCGAGCCACAACTCGGCCGAACCCCACGGTCGCACGCCGAGGTAGAGCGTCGCATCGGTCGTTTCGGCGCCGCGGTCGGGCGTGAGACTATTGGCACCCGCGTACGGAGATGCAAAGCCGTCCGTCTCCTGCTCGACATAGGTCCCCTGGCCGTGGATCGCCCAGGATTCCGCGGTCGCCGGTGCATCGCCGAGCGCGCGCAGCGACACCAACAGCGAGGCGGCAAGCGCCTGGCCGCGGAGCCGCAGTAGACTGCGCGCGTGTTTCATGGGCATCCCTGGTAGGCTCGATCGTATACTATAGGGGAGTATAGGATACCGCGGGTAGCCAGGCCAAGCGAAACCCGTGAAGCTTTTATGACCGTGGCTCGATGCGCCCATTGGCAAGTCGTGCCGCCTCTTCTATCGTGGCACAAGCCCATGTCGCAGCCGCCGCTGACACATCATGAGATTCTGACGATCGTTGCGCCGTTCACGCGCAGCGGCCGGCAACTCGACCTGGGCGCGAGCGATCGCGCCGCACGCTGCCTGCGGTTCAAGCCGCGGCAGCGGCCCGGCGCGGCAATCGAATTCAGCGAAGCCTTGCGCCTCGACAATCCCGATCCGGACCGCTATCGACTGACGCGTGCCTTGACGCATCCCACTGGACTGGTCGCGCAATTGGAAGCCGAGGGACCCGATCCCGCGGCGCTGCTCGCGGCGATCGACGCCGTGCCCGCCGAGCGCGCCTTCTCGACGGGACCGGGTTACGCGATCGCCCAGAGCCATCGACTCGCGCCCGAGGCGCTGCGCATGCCCGCGTCCGACCCTTGCAGCCTGCTGATCTTGACCGGTGCCGAGGTGCGCCTCGGCGACTTGCAGCTTGTGCTCGCCGAACCGACGCGTCTCGCCGTGCGCGTCGGGTTCGAGTTGCGCGCGATCGCAAGCGGCGATTTCGCGGTCCCGGACGATCTTTTGGCCGTGCTCGGCCGCGACTGGTCGCCGCTGCGCCACGATGCCGATACCTGGCAGGGGAGCTTGCGCCTGCGCGGCAAGGAGCCGCTGCGCAGCCGCCGTGCCGAGGACGCATTGACTCTGGGCGCCGTGCACCTCGCGACGACTTTCGCCGAGCCGCCCGTACGCTTTCATGAGCGGCGCGTCGCGGCGCGCTGGGTCGTGGTCTTGCGGCGTGCGACGCCGCTGCTCGGCTGCTTCGGCCTGATCGGCGCCGCGGCGACCGTACCGCGTTTGCACCTGGCCGAGAATTCCGGCCTGCGTATGCTGATCTTCAATGCGCCGCCGATCCTGATGATGCTGTTCTTCTGTCTGCGTGAGCTGCCGCGCATCGAACTGCCGCCGCTGCCACGCCGTAGCCGCAGCACCCAGTGGCGGCCCTTGTCGCCGGCGAACTAAGGCATGCTCGCCAATCCCATGAACATCCCGCCGATTTCGATCGCCGCCGCGAAGACCGCGCTGATCGAGCAATTCGCGGACCCGACGTTGCGCCGTCGCGCGTCCATGCTCTGGGGCACGCGCGGGGTCGGCAAGTCCTCGATCGTGCGGCAGGTCGCCGAACATTTCGACGTACCCTTGATCGATCTGCGGCTCACGACCATCGAGCCGGTCGATCTGCGCGGCGCGATCTATGCCGACGACGTGCTCGCCAAGACGGTGTGGTTTCCGCCCGAGTTCCTGCCCAGTGCCGAACAGCGCGACGGGATTCTTTTTTTGGACGAACTCACGGCCGCCGAGCAACGCCTGCAGATCTCGGCCTACTCGCTGATCCTCGATCGCCGCGTCGGTCACTACCGGCTGCCCGACGGTTGGGCCGTGATCGCCGCCGGCAATGCCAGCTTTCACGGTGCCGTCTCTCACGACATGGGCACGGCGCTCGCCGACCGCATGTTCCATTTCAACGTGCAGACGACGATCGAGGCCTTCTTGAGCTACGCCATCGCGCGGAACCTTGCGCCCGAAGTCATGGCTTACCTCAAGGTGCGTCCGGACAAGCTCGACGACACCGAGGCCCAGGTCAGCAACGATCATTTGATCGGCGCGAGCCCGCGCGGCTGGGAGGATATTTCCAACGTGCTGAAGTCCTCGATCTCCGCCCAGGCGAAGCGAGTGTTCGTGCAGGGGCGTATCGGCGCGGCCAATGCAGCGGAATTCTTCGGCGTGCTGCGCGAAATCCAGGCCGGCGCCGACGTGCTGCGTTTGCTCGCCGCCGAGCGCGGCGCGGCCACCGCCGCGCTCTTGCCGCAGACGCTCGACGGGCTCTACGGCCTGATCTACGGGTTGCTCGCCGTGAGCACCGAGGCGGGCAGCCTCGCCCGCGCGCTCGAGATCATCGAACAACTGCCCGACGTGCGGGCCGCCGCGGCCTTGCCGATCCGGGAATCGCAGACGCTCGCGATGGAGTTGCTGATGCAAAAGTCCCTCGAGCGCGGACTCGAAGCGGCGATCCTCGACAGCCCGGTCTACCGGCGCTATGCCGAGCAGCGCCGCAAGGACGCGGCGGCCGCGTGAGCCTCGCCACGGGCGGACGCGAAACGCAGTTCCAAGGGCATCGCGGCACCCGCGCGATCCAACGCATGGTCGAATTCGCGCCGTCGACGGGCGGCCTCGCGCTCTGGGTGCGCCACGAGGACGTCGC
>Ga0116230_10000637_pt1 | contig 31134 bp, 31 predicted proteins | sample S1TSphfallax_3_FD_88678 | JGI IMG/M metagenome (GOLD analysis project Ga0116230, IMG submission 88678) | Host-associated microbial communities from peat moss isolated from Minnesota, USA - S1T2_Fd - Sphagnum fallax MG | ecosystem: Host-associated > Plants > Peat moss > Unclassified | place... | reverse complement strand
TTGTCTGCACCTAAGTAAATCTGGTCGATTCCTGATTTTTTCTGGTCAGGAGTCAAATGGCAGGTTGACTCCCGGCCCTTCTTTTGGCCATAACTTATGTTTTAGATGTCAAAATGAGCAATGCGAGCCCATTTTAGACATTTACGTTCCAAGAGCTTTTCAATTATATAAAGAACCTGACAAGTCATTGAGTTTTGAGCCCTCAAATCGCTCTCTGAAGTTTCGGGAGTCCATCGGGAATGGGAGTTGCCTGGGGAGTGTGAGGGTTCACTCCCTCACACTTTCTTACACTCCTAGGAGTATGTGATGTGACTCCCAGGATTCCTCTTGGCCCGCAACCTTGCAACCCCTTTGCCTTGGTCGCAAGCCCAAGGCTAGGGTTGCGACAAAATAGGTTGGAATACCTATACAAAACCCGCTTGACAACCTCCTTACTCTCGGATTGTTGCTCCCAACATTTGTTTATATGGATCCCATCATAGGCTTTAACTCTTGGAAAAAGCAAGTCTCCCATATCACCAACATCTATTGCCATATATATGAGGAAAGAGATCATATCTAAAACCTTTTTCACAACCAAATTTTTTTGGAGACTATTACATTGAACAACTTAACTGCTTCAATCTCAAGTTGCAAGAACAATAATGTAATAAAAAATGTCTTAGAAAAAAATGAAAAAAAAAATCAACTATAAATAAAATACTTGATACTAGAAAGTTGCCTTATGCAACCATTTGTTGAATTGGGAGTAAGAAAAGTTGGGCTTGGGGAGTTTTTTGGCCTCCTTTAGAAAAATAGATTCATTCCACATTTTGAGTTAGGACAATTTATATTTGGTTGAAACATAAGAGTAGGCGAACATCTTGAACTTCTCTATTAACATATCTGGATTTGAGTTCATGGCATAATGAACTTGTATCTCCCTTAAGAAATCCACACCCAAAGAAAGATCACATGCTAGTAAGTGCTTGTAGAAGGCCGAAAAATGATCTTTCCTAACCTACTCCATGGCTTTTTCCATTCATTCCTTGGGCTTCAATGGTGAATGGCCTCAAGTGTTAAGGAATTCTTTATAATACAACTTGACCACAACATCCCTAACTACAGAAATCTCACACTATAAGAACAAAAAAAAAACAAGGATGAACAAGTTGAATATAAATGTAAAAAAAAAGTCTTGAAAGGAGTTTGAAACATTTCATACTTTATATGTTGAGAATTCAAGCTAAACTAGTTAGTTTTTATTAGTTATTGGAATAGGAAAATAACTAGGTTACTTTCACAAGGTTGAATTACTTTTTTTACTTATATTAGTTTGGTTATTTGTGGTTTGGTCTTATAGTTAAATACCTTGTTGTTGATGGTTTATTTCTTTTTTCCTCATTACACAAGTTTGTGTATTTCATGTGACAAGAATCTTGAGGGGTTCTTGATGTTATGTTCTGTGTTGTGAGAATCATGTTATAGTTTCCTTTCAATAAAATTCTATGTTTGCACTTGAGTAGATCTCCTATTTGTTATCATGTTATTAGAGCTTAGGTTGTTTGATGAGAAGGTTGAAAAAGATCTAGAGCTAGAAAGTTTTTAAAGCTAGAACTTGAAAGTCTTTAGTAATATTGTAGGAGTTTGTCAAGTGCAAAAGAGAAATGGGGAAAGGAAAAAAGTGAAGAGAAAAAAAAGAAAAGAAAAAAGGTGAAAGGAGATCCACATATCAAATGTCGCAACCCCACTTTGAGGCAAGTGTGAAGATGAGACTCACACTCCCAAAAGTGGGAACTTAAAGTCCTCTCGGACTCCCGCAACTTCACAGTTCAATTGTAAAGGTCAAAACACCTCGCCTTGAAGTGTTTTTTATACCGTTGGAAAGGCCTTAGAGTGTAGATGTCGAAAATGGCCTCGTATGAGCCATACGGAACATTTGCAGCACAAGTTATGGTCAAAAGAAGGGTCGGGAGTCAAATTGGCAGTTTGACTCCCGACCACAAAAAGTCGGGAATGGACCCGATCCCGATGTGTGCAGATGGAGTGCGACACACTGTTGGAAAGCTCTTGAGGAGAGATACAAGTTTGCTTTAGACCTCATCCCAATCTAAGGTTTGAGCCGGGAGTTATGAGCTCTCAAAGTCCCAGGAGTCCAAAGCGGGATAATTTTGGGACTCCTCCTTGGGAGTCTCGGGAATGAAAGCTATTTGGATGCAGGTGCGACGGAGAAACGTAGAGAATACTATATGGGGGAAGGTGGTGGCTTCCCTTAAGTTCAGGCCGTGGGGAGTCAAGCGAGTCCGTGTTGCTCGTGGCTTGTCCAACACTAAGAGTGTTTCCGAAGTTGAAGTAACCAACTTGTGGTTGGTTTTGATGCAAGATCGAATAACTAAATAGTTGTCCCTCTTCCTAGCCTAATCTCGGAGCTTTCAGCACACCCCTCTCACTCCCTTTAGTGTTGGAAGTTGGGAGCAACATCAAGTTCCAACTACATCCACTCTTTAACATAGTTGGACCCTTTTTGGGTCTGACCATGAACTTGGGGGCGTGTCACTTGGTATCAGAGCTCCGATTGAGCTCGATTCACTTCTTAGCAATTTCGAATGGCACCCAAGAAAAATCGTAAGCAAGCTCAAGAGACCATGTTGGAGGAACCCGTCGAAGACCGAGTAGTCCCGCCGGAATCAATTAGGGAGGAAGAACCAAGAACCCGAGAGGACCATGATGAGCCCGAAATTGAAGAAGAGCAACGAAGCTTAGTCCTATTCACCCTGGAACAATTGGAAGTCCTCCTCAAGATGAATAGGCTCGACTTTAGTGAGTTGGTTGCGGCCCTCAAAGGGGGGTCATTCAAGAATGCGGGATATCAACAGGCCAACCCCGAGAACTTTGACGGTGTCCGCGACCAAAAGGTTATGGATGCTTGGCTTGCGAAGATGGAGGATTATATACATGTCATCAAGGTTGGACGACATTTGGCCATGGAGCTTGCCCAATCCTACTTGAAAGGCTATGCCGCCACATGGTGGAGGACGGTGAGATAAGAGGAGGGGAAGAGCCATGGCTACACTTGGGAGTTCTTCAAGAATCGCATTGAGACCGAATTTGTCCCAAGGAATTCCGATTACATTTCGAGGTGCAAACTTTGTGACCTTGTGAATGCCACAAATGAGAACTTGAGGCAATATGTGGGTTTATTCCAAATTCATGCTTGAAATCCGGCACATGCATGAGTTGGATTGTGTGTGCCAATTTGTGATGGGGCTTCCAACTTGGGCCAAGTGAAAGCTTGAGGAAAATTGGCCCTCATTATATGAAGCCATCACGAAAGTGGAAGGCTTTTCGGATGTGGGGCGGGGCGAAAAATCCAGGTTCAAGAAGGACAACAAGTTCCTTCACAAGAAGGCAAGGCATGAGGGAGAATGGAACTGAAGGCAAGGAAGCCCAACAAAGGATAAGCCCAAACAATTTCAAGGCTCGGTGTTCAAACCCAAAGGGAACTTCGTGAAGAAAGGGGCTCCTTTTAAAGGGAACCAACCCAAGGGAGATTTTGGGGCAAAGCCCAAAGGAGCATGTTTCAATTGCAACAAAGTGGGGCATTATTCCAAAGATTATCCCAAGTCCAAAATGGGGAATGGGGGCTCTAAGGTAATTGCCCTCAATGCCAACGTAGCCCAACCTGAATGCAATCGACTTATCTTTTTGAAGGGGAAGGTTGCTAAGCGGGATGTGTTATGTCTTTTGGACACAGGGGCTTCTCACAACTTCATAACCCGAGAAAGCGTCGAAAGGATGGAACTCCACTTAGAGGAGTTCAAGGCACCCATCAAGGTGCACTTCGCGGATGGGGTTCCCCATCCCACTACATTACAAGCAAAATAGGTGCTTTTTCAACTAGGAAATTGGAGAGGAAAGGTGGACTTGCTGGTTTCCACCTTGGGGGGAATGGATTACATTTTGGGAATGGAATTCATCACCCAAAACAATGTGCTTATAGAAGGGCACAATAGGTTAGTTAGAACCCCATTTAAAAGTGGGATTATGCGAGTGAAGGCACACGAATTGCCTTGTGTGGGTGGACTAACCATCCACTTTATGTTAGGAAAAGCCTGGGAAAAGGAATGTGTGGGAGGCTATGGCATGATGTGTGTTATGCGAGTGTTGGACGAGTTTGAGCCTAAGGAAGCCACCAAGTTGGTGATTCCTTCTAAGTGCAGAAAGCGAGTTTTGGAAGAGTTCCCGAATGTGATGCTCGAAGAGTTGCCCGAAGACCTTCCCTTGAAAAGACGAATTGATCATGCGATCGAGGTGATGTCGAGAGTGGCACTTACCGCCAAGGCCCCATATCGAATGAGCCATGAGGAGTTGAAAGAGCTTAAGGTTCAACTCGAAGAACTCCTCGCAAAAGGTTATATCAAACCAAATAAATCACCATATGGGGCACCCATCCTTTTTGTTCACAAGGATGGGACATTGAGGATGTGCATGGATTATAGAGCCCTCAACAAGGCAATGGTGAAGAACCGGTATCCTTTGTCTCAAATCAATGATCTATTTGATCGTCTTTCGAAAGCCAAGGTTTTTAGCAGGATTGACTTGCGTTTGGGGTGTTACCAAATTCGGATTGCGGAAGGGGATGAAGAAAAGACCGTTTACCGCATGAGGTATGGCTCATACGAATTCTTGGTGATGCCTTTTGAGCTCACCAATGCACATGCCACATTTTGCACTCTCATGACTCATATTTTCCAGGAATGGCTTGATGACTTTGTGGTCGTCTACATAGACGACATTTTGATCTATAGGGGTTTCTTGGAGGAGCATGCGGAGCACCTCTGCAAGGTGTTCCAAAGGCTAAGGGAAAACAAGTTGTATGCCAAATTTGAGAAATGCGAATTTGGGGTGACAGAAGTGGACTTCCTTAGACATAGGATAATTCAAAAAGGTTTGAAGATGGACGATCACAAGGTTAAGGCAATTTTGGATTGGGAACCGCCTAAGTCGGTTTCGGCCTTGAGATCCTTTTTAGGATTGGCCTCCTATTATCGCAAGTTCATCAAGAATTTTGTGAAGATAACCGCACCCTTGACAAACCTCTTGAAGAAGTCCGCCATGACTTACGAATGGGAAGGAGCATGCGACGAGGCCTTTGAGACCTTGAAAGGCATTTTGGTGAAGGCGCTAGTGTTAAAGTTACCAGACTTTGACAAGGATTTTGAGATCCATTTCGATTCCTTCGAATTTGCAATTGGAGGAATCCTAGTGCAAGAAAGAAGACCGGTGGCATTTGAAAGTAAGAAGTTGAGTGAGACAGAGCGAAGGTGGCCAACACACGAGAAGGAAATGTGGGTTGTCATACATTGTTTCAAGACTTGGGGCCATTATATAGGTTCCAAAGATGTGGTGGTGTGGATCGACAATGTGACCTTGAAGTATTTTGCCACTCAACCCAAGTTGTCATCAAAACAAGTGAGATGGCAAGACACATTGGCATTGTTCAATGTGGACATCCGGCACAAGCCCGAAAAGGAGAACATAGTGTCGGATGCATTGAGCCGAAAACATCAACATAAAATGGTGTATGGGGGGGAGACGGAACTTCAAAAGGAAGTTTGACTAGCAAGCTGTCGGGATGCATTTGCCAAAGAGGTGAGGCAAAACATTCAAAATGGAACCAAGTCCCACTTCCATTTGCGAAATGGATTATTGTGGTATAAACAAAACCGACTCTATGTGCCGGAAGGGAAGATGTCGCAACCTTAGCTTTGGGCTCATGACCAAGGCAAAGGGGTTACAAAGGTGCGGGCCAAGAAGAAGCTTGAGAGTCACATCACATGCTCCCGGGAGTGTAAAAAAGTGTGAGGGAGTGAACCCTCACACTCCCAAGGCAACTCCCACTTTGGGAGATGGAGTCTCGGTGCACTCCCAAAACTTCAGAGAGCAATTTGAGGGGTCAAAATTTGATGGCTTGTGGCGTTCTTTCTATCATTGGAAAGCTCTTGGAACATAAATGTCTAAAATGGGCTCGCATTGTTCATTTAGACATCTGAAACACAAGTTATGCCCAAAAGAAGGGCCGGGAATCAAATTGCCAGTTTGACTCTCGACCAGAAAAAGTCGGGAATCGACCCAATTTACTTAGCTGCAGATGATGTGCAACATACCGTTGAAAAGCTCTTGACGAGGGCTACAACTTTGCTTGAGACCGCACCTTGATCCGAGGTCTGCTCACAAAGTTATGGGGGCTCCAAAGTCGCAAGAATCTTCGTTGGCGCGATTTCGGGACTCTCACTCGGGAGTCCTGGGAGAGAAAAGCCATTTGGATGTAGGCCCTGTGTAGAGGTGCAAAGTATACTATAAGGGGGAAGGTGATGGCTTCCCCCAAGTCCGGGCCGTGGTGAGTCTTGTGTGTCCGTTTTGCCCGTGGCTCGTCCTAGCACCAAAGGTGTTCTAACTATGCACTAACCACCTTATGTGAGTTGTGTGTAGGCCTGTGTGAGTGAGTGAAGCTTGTCAACTCTTCCTAGTCCCATCCCGGAGCTCCAACACACCCCTCTACCCCTCAAAGTGTTGTGAGCTAGGGAGTGTGCCCCGACTCCTCCCCCTTCCGTTGTCTTTCATTTGGACTCACATTTGAGTTATTCAAGGAGTTGGGAGTGCGTCAAAAGATGAGGGACACCATTTTGAAGGAATGTCATGATGGACCGCTTGCGGGCCATGGTGGTGCAAAGCGCACCACAACATTCCTAAAGAAATCCTATTATTGGCCCAACTTGAAGGATAGTGTGGAGGAGTATGTGAAAACTTATTTAACTTGCCAACAAAACCAAACCCTCAACAAGAAGCAAGCGAGTTTGTTGCAACCTTTACCAATTCTTGAAGGGGTGTGGGAAAGTGTGTCCATGGATTTCATGGTGAACTTGCCCCCATTAAGGGGATTTGTTGCCATCATGGTGGTGGTGGATCGATTTAGCAAGATGGCACACTTCATTCTCACAAAGGATGAGGCCACAGCCCAAAAGATAGGAAGGTTGTTCTTCACACATGTCTTCAAGCACCATGGCTTCCCAAAAGACATAGTTTCGAATCGAGACCCAAAGTTCACAAGTAAGTTTTGGCAAGCCTTGTAGAACAGTATGGGGTCGGAATTCAAGATGAGCACTTTGTTCCACCCCCAAACCAATGGACAAACCGAGAGGGTCAACTTGGTGATCCAACAATTCTTAAGGAATTATGTGGCAACGGACCAACAAGATTGGGTGGACCATTTGGAGTTAGCCGAGTTTTGTTACAATAATTCGAACCATTCCACAACTGGGTCCACCCCATTTCAAATGGTGACGGGTAAGTCACCAATTGTGCCCATGATTTGGGCAACACAAGGACAACCCCCGAGTGATGCAAGTGAGCAAATGCCAATGGTCAGACAACTTGATGAAGAAAGGCGACGCTTGTGAGAGGGTGGCTAAGGCCAACTTGGAAAAGGCGCATAAGAGGTACAAGGATTTTGCGGATAAGTCCCGACGAGAGGTGAAGTTTCAAGAAGGGGACGAAGTGTGGCTGAACATCAAAAACTTCTGGTTGCTAGAAGGTTTAAGTCATAAGTTTTTGGGCCCATATGCAAGCCCATTCAAAGTGTTGGAAAAGAAACTTTTCGACACTTATAAGTTAGAACTACCAGAAAACCTTAGAGTTCATCCCACATTTCATGTGTCTCTTTTGAAGTCAGTCCCTCGTGATGCCTCGAAGCCTAATTGAGAGTACAACTCAAGGCCCCCACCCGACTTGGTTCATAATGAACCAGAATTTGAAGTGGAGGTCGTGCTCAAGTCAAGGCGACTAAGAGGATGAGAGCGGGAATACTTAGTTAAGTGGAAGGGATACCATCCAATAAAGGCATCTTGGGTGAATGAATCCGACATGGAGCATGCCCAAGAAGCCATAGAAGAATTCCACACTAGATCGGCAAAGAAGATACGTAGAACATCATGACGACATCCCTTTTCTTTTAGTGGGGGAGAGTGTCACATAAAATGTACCACGTCAAGTTGCAAGTGAAATAAAGGCTAAAAACTTCCAAGAGATTATATCACGAGAGTTTTGTATAAGTGCAAATAGGGTTGTCAAATGGCATTAGACAAATGGAACTATTTTGCATAGGCCCAAATCAAAATCGGACTCCTACCTTGGGGTTGAGGAAAACTCGGCCCCGAAAGAGGAAGCAAGCAAGGTGAGCTTGAGGGGACATGCACATTCTTTAAGTGCATCCCAAAGGGTTGGTTGGTAGTGACGGCCAATGCGGGAAGACATGACCTCGTTTGTGTACTTTAATCGTGTAGCTTGGGACTTGGGTTTTTGTAAAACCCAAATGTCGCTTCTCGTACCTTGATAAGCAAACCTTTTAGTTAAGGCTTGATTGTTGTGATCAAGGTGCAAGGTTGGGAAAAGAATCATGTCAAGTAGCTTAGGTCAATAGTAGACTTGACTTGGGTTCCTCATGAGGGGAAGAATGGAATAGTTTCCTCCCAAATGAGGGCTTCGTCAATTAGGCTAGTTTAGGTCTTTTGACAAAGCATTGAAAGAGGGTTTGTGAGAGACTTTCTTGGACTTGTCAAGAAAGTGTTGGAAACTTGGGGACACCTAAGTTAACTTGAGACAAGGTCCAACCATAAAAGTTGGCAAATAATGGCCAAGGTTTGAAAGCAATTGCAATTGTGAGAGAAAATTCTAAGTGTCAATGAGGACATTGACCTTTTTTTCTAATGGGGGAGAGTGTCGCAACCCCACTTTGAGGCAAGTGTGAAAATGATACTCACATTCCCAAAAGTGGGAACTTAAAGTCCTTCGGGACTCCCGTAACTTCAGAGTTCATTTGCAGAAATCAAAACACCTCACCTTGAGGTTTTTTTTATACCATTGGAAAGGCCTTGGAGTGTAGATGTCGAAAATGGCCTCACATGAGCCATTCGGAACATTTGCAGCACAAGTTATGGTTGAAAGAAGGGCTGGGAGTCAAATCGGCAGTTTGACTCCTGACCACAAAAAGTCGGGAATCGACCCAATCCCTGTGTGTGCAAATGGAATGCAACACATTGTTGGAAATCTCTCGAGGAGAGCTACAAGTTTTCTTTAGACCTCATCCCAATCTAAGGTCTGAGCCAGGAGTTATGAGCTCCCAAAGTCCCGGGAGTCCAAACCGGGACAGTTTTGGGACTCCTCCTTGGGAGTCTCGGGAATAAAAGTCATTTGGATGCGGGTGCGGCGGAGCAACGCAGAAAATACTATATGGGGGAAGGTGGTGGCTTCCCCCGAGTCTAGGCCATGGTGAGTCAAGTGAGTCCGTGTTGCTCGTGGCTTGTCTACGACTAAGAGTGTTTCCGAAGGTGAACTAACCAACTTGTGGTTGGTTTTGATGCAGGACCGAGTAACTAAATAGTTGTCCCTTTTCCTAATATAATCCCGGAACTTTTAGCACACCCCTCTCACTCCCTTTATTGTTGGAAGTTGGGAGCGGCACCAAGTTCCAACTACTTTCGTTCTTTAACATAGTTGGACCCTTTTTGGGTCTAACCAAGAACTTGGGGGCGCGTCATCAAAGGTTGTGGAAGTTAGAACTTTAAATCTAGATCTAGATCTACTATGAAAAGATCTTAGAATGAAACTTGGAGAGATTATAAAAGACTATAAGATGATTTTATTCTCAAAATTTCACAAGAAAATGATGTGTTTTGTGAGAGTTATGAGTTTTTTAAAATTATGTGTCAAATCTGGTTTTTTGGTCATATCTCCTTTGTTTGAGCTTTTTTGGATCTGCAGCTTTGGGATCTTATAAATCATAAAAGACTATATATGTGAGAAAATTTCAAGTCATTTGGATACGTATTGAGAAATATTCAAGTATCTAAAGTTTCAACTTCAGTTTTGAAGTTAGTTTCTTTTGAAAGTGATAACGTTTTGTGGTCATAATCAATAGAGCTAAAAACTTTGAAAAAATATAAAAGACATATATCTTATGTGTCTCCCAAAATCTCAAGGACTTTGAAGTTACTAAAAGCGAGTTGTAAGTCATTTTGTGTTCAGCTTTCAATTTATGAAGTCAAATGTGTTAAGATTTTGAAAAACGGTAGTAGACATAGCTTTTCATGTTTCAGTAAAATTTCAAAAGGATTCAAGGTCATATGTGAACGGTGTAACTTCACAAAGTTGTTATGACAAAAGTTTACATTGAGAAGACATCAAAACAAATTTTTGAAATGGAGCAAATACAACTTAGGAGAACTTGAAAGGAGTTTGAAAATTAGGAAGTGCAAATATATTATCAAAACCTTCATACAAAAGTTTGGTATGTAATCATGTATTTAATACCCTACACAATATTATACAAGATACATACATATACATAAAACCTATGTATAGTATAGAATTTTGTATAATACTCAAAACATACATACATATGCAAGGTCCATCTTATTCAACCTTAATCCTAGAAACCTAAGGAATGAAAACCCTAATCCCAATCCTAGAAACCCCAAGAAGACATTGAATGTTACCTTGAAAGATGGCGGATGGTCTTTCTCAACTTGCAATTAAGAAATTAGACAAGAACAATTTCCAAGTGTGGAAATTTAAGATTATGAATTTCTTGATGGGGAAAGGTTATTGGGAATTCGTAACTAGTGATGAAACAGAAGCTCCTCTCCCAAAAAACCCCACATAATAACAGATTCAAGCCAATAAAACTTGGCACAAAAAACTAAGGAAGTTTTGTATTGGCTTTTTGTGAGTGTGTCTGACTCCGTGATTATGCATATTCAAGATGCAAAATCATCCAAGCAAGCTTGGGATACATTGGTGAAGATGTATAACACTAATACATAAGCCCGCAAAATGTAGCTCAAGCAAAAGTTGCATAATCTACAAAAAAACAAGATGGACATTAGTGATTATTTTACAAAAGTGAAAAACCTTACAAATGCTCTTACATCTATAGGAGCCCCTATAGATGATGAAGATCTAGTGGTCATGACCTTGAATGGTCTTGGAAAAAACTATAGCCAGTTTCGTCTTCAATTGTAGTTCGAAAAACATTTCTCGATTTCTAAGACTTAATAACCCTACTTATAAGTGAAGAGATAAGAATTGTTAATACCTCATCCAATGGAGGATCACAAGAAATTGCTTTCTACTTGAATTTTAATAGAGGTAAAAGTAGAGGTAGAGGTGCTAAAACCTCATTTTGAAGCCAACACGGAAGTTCGCATGGTGGACATCATCAACATGAAGGTCAGATTCATGGAGGTGGACGAAGAAACTTTAAAGGAAGAGGAAGTTGTAAAGGTTGTGGTGGAAGTCATCGAGGTCAACAACCAAATAACGACTCAAATTGCTACTATTGCGGGAAACCTGGGCACATGGCAAAAAATTATTATCAAAGGGAGCATGATGCACGAAATGGAAAGTTACAACAAGGGAATTATGCATCAACTAGCAATCAAGGTGATGAACAATTGTTTATGATGCAACACATGGCAAATTCAATGATAGGAGGTGTATAAAATAATAATGTCTAGTATGTGGATTCTAGAGCTTCAAATCATATGACTAGTCATGGAGAATAATTTAGAGACACAAAGGATTTGTGGAAACTAGTGATGACATTACACATTCCATCACACAAATTGGCAAGGTGTCATTATCCATGCAAGATGAGCAAACAAAGTACCTGAAAGATGTACTTCATGTTCCAAGCATAACAAAAAAATTGGACTCCGTAGGCCAGATGGTGGGACAAGGTTTACAAGTGACATTAAACCCAAATGGATGTTTTGTGGAAGACATGAAGAACCAAGGCAAATTGATTGTAAACGGGGAAAGGAATGGATGAATGTTCACCTTAGATGTGAACATGCCCTGAGTGAATTCCATGTAATTCACACATGGGAAAGGAACTAGAGACATTGGAATTTGGCACAAGCGAGTTGGCCATGTTAATCTCCAACGTCTTAAGTTAATGGAGAAACAAAATCTTGGAGGTCTTCCCAAATTTGGAACAAAAGAGGTGATGTTAGAAGTTTGTGAAGCATGTCAATTGGGGAAGCAAGTTAGGCATCCATTCCCAGTTCAAACAACTCATGTAAGTTCCAAACCTTTGGAAATGATCCACTTAGATGTGTGGACCACAAAGACAGAATCCATTGGAGGATGCAAGTATTACATGAATTTCATTGATGACCACACAAGGAAGGTGTGGGTCTACTTCGTGAAACACAAAGGTGAAGTGTTTCAATATTTTTTTAATTTCAAAGCAATGGTGGGAAAAAAAAATGGTGTGAGCATCAAGTGCCTAAGGTCCGATGGAGGGGGAGAGTACTTTTCAAATGAATCAAGTGAATACTTGAAGGAGCATGGAATTCAAAAGAAGTATTCATGTAGTTACTCCTCACAACAAAATGGAGTTGCTGAAAGGAAAAATAGGCACATTGCAGAAATAAGACGTGCCATGTTGAATGAAAAGAATTTGCCAAATTACTTTTGGGTTGAAGCAGTAACAACTGCAGTCTATATCATGAATTTAACACCCATAGTAGTAGTTCATGGCATGACACCTGAAGAAAAATTCACAAGCAAGAAACCAGATGTCTTACACCTCAGAGTGTTTGGTTGCATTTCATATGTGCATGTTCTTGATGAGAAAAGATCAAAACTAGATCCAAAAGTTGAGAAATGTATCTTCATTGGATATTCTTTAGAACAAAAAGGATATAAATGCTTCCACCCTTCCACTCGAAAGTTGCAAGTGAGTAGAGATGTCGTGTTTCATGAAATGGTTAGTTGGTACCCACCATTGAAGATAGCAAAATATGGAGGTAAGAAATGATGATGTTCCATCAAATGTAGAACAAAAATCACAATTAATTAGTGGATCGCAAGAGTCTTCAATTAGTGGGTCCAATAGCACTCCATGGAAAGGAAGATTAAGATCTTTAAACATTGTAGATGGTAATTCTCAAACATCATCTAGAAATCCTCATGTAGTTTGATGAATCAAGAATCCCTTCAGGTACTACTCTCGGAGCTCGAATGGTCAGGAAAGCTTTGAAAACACCTAACAACAATAATGGAATACGAAGATCCACACGAGTCAAGTACCTTGTACAAAAACTCACATATGATGGCTTTGTAGCTCATCATTATGCATACATGGTGAGAGTCATATAAGAGGTTGAACCCACTTGTTTTGAACAAGCGGTTGGAAACCCTAAATGGGATAATGCCATGGATGAAGAGATGGTGGCATTGGATGTTAATGTTACTTGGGAGTTAGTAGCTTTACCAAAGGACAAAAAAACAATTATATGCAAATGGGTGTACAAAGTCAAACACAATGCAAATGGATCTATGAGCAGATACAAAGCAAGATTGGTTACCAAAGGTTATGCCTAAACTTATGGCATAGATTATGAGGAGACCTATAGTCCAGTTGCCAAAATGACAACTGTAAGAGCAATCATTGCTATGGTAGCAACAAAAGGATGGTCGTTATATCAAATGGATGTAAAGAATGTTTTTCTTCAAGGAGATTTACAGGAAGAAATGTATATGGGACAACCACTAGGTTATGTGGACCAAACACGTCTTAATTTGGTTTATAGGTTGAAAAAAACTTTGTATGGCTTAAAGCAAGCACCTAAAGCTTGGTCAGACAAGATAGGTCAGTATCTTGTCACAAGTGGATTTCAAACATCCAATGCAAATTTTTCACTATATGTGAAAAAGACAGATTATGGGATTGTTGTCATAGTCATCTATGTTGATGACTTGATTATCACAAGAGATAGTGATGAAGACATCTTCGATTTGAAGAAGCTTTTGAAGGGTTTGAGATGAAGGATTTGGGAGAATTGCGTTACTTCTTCGGCATTGAGGTAATGCAATCCCCGAAAGGGATGTGGTTACTACAAAGGCAATATGCCTTGAACAAATTGTCCAAATATGGGATGACAAGTTGCAAACCGATTTCAATTCCATTGGAGCAAAATGTGAAGTTAAGTGTAGATGAAGGAGACCTTGTGGAGGATACCGCTATGTACAAACACATAGTGGGGAGTTTGATTTACATGACCATCACAAGGCTAGATTTGAGTTATGCAGTTGGAGTGGTGAGTTAATTCATGCAAACACCACGAAAGCCACATTTGGATGTAGTGAGCCTGCATGCTGAGGTACATAAAACATACTTTGCAGTGTGATTTTTTAATGAAGCCAAGAGCCAATTACAAGTACATGGATAAACGGATGCTGATTGGGCTGGCAATGTTTCAGATAGAATATCTACCAGTGGTTTCATGTTTTTTTGTGGAAGTGGTGCTGTTAGTTGGAGCAGTAAAAAACAACCAACAGTTGCATTATCAAGCATGGAAGTAAAATACATAGGTGCAACAATTGTTGCATGTGAAATAGTTTGGTTACTAAAACTACTTTCATATTTGGGACAGTCAGTGGATGCTTTTGTTGTCATTTATTATGATAACATCAATAGCATGCTACATGCTAACAACCCGGTCTATCATGCTAGGAAAAAACACATTGAGGTGCACTACCATTTATTAGAAAAAAAGTTATAGCAAAAGAAATTGACCTTATTCATGTTAGTACTAAATATCAAGTTGTTGACATTTTCACAAAGGCTTTAGATACATACAAGTTAAAGAAGTTTCAAACAATGTTTGGTGTACTAGAAGTGGATTTGAGGTTGAGGGGGAGTGTTGAAAATTCAAGCTCAACTAGTTAGTTTTCATTAGTTACTGGAGTAGGAAAGTAACTAGGTTATTTTCACAAGGTTGAATTACTTTCTTTACTTATATTAGTTTAGTTATTTATGGTTTGGTCTTATAATTAAATACCTTGGTGTTGATGGTTTGTATTTGTTTTCTTCGTTACACAAGTTTGTGTATTTCATGTGACAAGAACCTTGAGGAGTTTTTGATGTTATGTTTCGCGTTGTGAGAATTGTGTTATAATTTCTTTTCAATAAAGTTCTATGTTTGCACTTGAATAGATCTCCTATATATTATCATTATACACATATTCAAAAAAAGCTTTTAAAATTAAGGAATGCCATGTCTTGCAAAACTTGGACTAACATTTCTTATAAACCCCTCTTGGTAGCACCTCCTAAAATTGCTCCAAGGGGATAATCCCAATTGATTGGATTCTAAAAAATTCATGAACAAGGTTGGGTTTTACATGGTCTGGCTCCATCGACCTGCATAAATATAGAGGAATAAGAACAAAATTCTTTGAATCTAATTTGATGTGGGAAACAAAACAAGAATCAAAAACATACTTGTTGAATTTCGTCATGGTAGTGAGGAGCTCAACAAGCCCATGAGAGGTATCAAAGACAATGGAATCAACAAAAATCTATTAAAAGGGTTCATCATCATATAAACGATTAATATAAGGTAACCAAGCCTATAACCTTTGATTACCATCGTAGACACAAAAATGCGTCTATAGAGATATTTGAAATCAAGATCAGTAAATAAGAAAGCTTCAAATCTCTCATTTTCAAACATCCAATGCACACTCCAAAAATACATGTGTTATTCTTGGAATTCCTCGTGCCCCTTCCAATTGGGAAATGAAATGTAAAAAACTTTGTCCCCCTCTCGATAGCTAGTCTAAAATGCATGCTTCATCTTGAGGATGTTAATTTTGAGAATAAGATGCACAACTAGCATCAATATCATTTGGCATAGGGGAATAGCCATCTGAGCTTCGTTCCTCGGCACCATCTTGTGCTTGTCAAGGACTTCAAAACTATTGAACTTTGTCTGGCTATGAATGACTCAAGAATAGTCCTATCAAAGGACAAAGAGTCTGCATATGCCACCGCTTGGGAAGTCTAAAAAGAAAATTAGAACATTACAAATGCACCAAAAAAACTATGAAAGCAATCCAAAATTTTGCAAATAAAAGTTGATCCGAATGCACCTAAGACCTAAGGTGTCACCATAATCATTGTGATGAAGATATGTTTGCAAAAGTAGACACAAGAAAGTTCAACATTCTTTCCCAAAAAAATAGTTGAACTAAGAAGGAAAAGTTCGGTTTTTAAAAAAAAAACCAAGATCTAGCTTGGCTCCTCGCATTTTTTTGATGCATCCAAGGTTCTCTTGGTGTTGAAAGATCCTCAGTTGGGTGAAAGCACACTATGGTGGTACATTTCAAGCAAGAAAATGTACTCAATTTTTAGCACATTTTCTGTTATTTTGGGGGCAATTTTTTTTTCATTTCATCTAACTTTTTGAAAAACATTGAAATGAAATTTTGACACAAATCCTCCTTCACAATTCTTCTTATCTTTCAAATGATAGTGTTTTTTCAAAAAACTTTTATATATTCACACACTTACGCTTAATTGAATGAAAACCTCATCTAGATGTTTTTTGTGAAATCACATGAATGGAACACTAGATATATAATTGAAATGGGACAATAAACTCATGTGTAATATATGATTGAGTACTTCATCAAATTTGATAATTCTTTGAATGGTTTTTGAAGTATATTTGCACTTTGTAATATATTAGTACAATTATAAAAATTTCACTAATATATTTTTTAATCATTTAATATCAATTTCAAAATGGGATTTTTCTTTACAATCTTATTCTTTCAGTTTTGAACTACTTTATTCCAAGTATTATTTACAAAAAACTATTTCAATATTAGCTTTGTAAAAGTTTTTAAACATGTAGTTTCAAAAAGTAGTATTTGTGACAACAATCTTTGACCATCATAATGTGCTTTCACCTTATTCTAAGAAAAAAAAAGTCAAGCTCTAGTTCGACTCCAAAAGTGGAACCAAGTTTTAGTTTAGCTCCTATAATTCTTTTTGGCCAAGGTTGTTTCTACCCCAAAAAAACCTTGGCCTCATCAATGAATGAAGAGTTGAGCTCTAACTTAGCCCCACTTTTGGAACATAGCTAACGTTCAACTTTTTTTTTTTTCAAAGGGGAAAAAAATTCTAGCTTGGCTCCACTTTTGGACCCAAATTAGATCTTGGCCATTTTTTTTGTAGTGGAGTTTCTTTCGACTACAAAAAAATAAAGGAACCGAGTTAGAATTTGACTCTTTAAACTCTTGTTGAACTTCTTTCAACGTAAAAAAAAAAATCAAGTACAAAAAAAAAGAAAAAGATTTGAGTTTTAATTTTGCTTCAAAATTGGAATTAAAGTACAGTTTGACTTTTTTTTTGTTGTGGTTGAGTTTCTCTCGACACCAAAAAAAGTTTAGTTGCACCAAACCAAGGAGCCAAGCTTGGGGTGGGCTCCATATTTGGAGCCAAACCCCGGTTCAACTCCTTTTTTTTTTTTTTTTGGGTCGATTTTTCCATCACTCTAAAATTTGAGCTCAAGCTTGCATTCAAGTTCAAGTTTTGTTGAACTTAAATCCAAGTTTGAACTCAATTTTTTCTCCACATCAAAACTTGAACAATAAACCAAATTTAAGTTTCAAGTTCTTACTTGGAAGTTGTTATCCTATTGAGGTGTGTTGAGATTTCTTGGGGTCTCCAAGCCTTCTTCCTCTTCTTGCAGAAATAAATCAACAATAAATATTCTTCTAAGAATCAACATTTATATACATGTGTGGACTCAAGCCCTATTTCTTTACTTTGTGAAACCCTAAAAAAAGGTAAACAATTTTATTTTAGAAAGTGATATTTTATTAAACTTATTAATAAAAAGAAAATTGGGATGGCCAAACATTCAATTAATGGTTTTTTTTATCAAAGCAAGAAATTTAAAACATTTTTCATTGTGATTAATTATTTAAATCAAAACTGAATTATACGAGAAACTAAAAAAATAATTAAACCTCACATGAGAAATGGAAAAATATCTCAATTGAACTTTAAATTAATATAGTTAAATTTTACAAGGATTGAACTACTTGGAATTATCCAACTTTAACAAATGTAATCTTAAACCAATGTATAAGCATTGTTAAACTAATCTATGAAGAAACCTTAAACTCTAAATTGTAAACACATTTTTTGTTAACCAAATTTTTTTCTTAAAAACCTAACTACATGAACACACTAAAGGGTGAAGGCTTGTGCCTTGTGTGCTGTTGTCATCATCCCTTGAATCTTTGCCATAGCCCACCTCTACCTCTTTCTTTGATGACAAAAATCCACTAGTTAAAACTTGTGAAATCTTTTCATTTAACATGTACTTTCATTCATAATGCAATGAATCTAGGCCTTTAATGCAAAAAATCTTACCTTTAAAGATTCCTCCTTCCCTCAAAATAAATCAAGCTCCTTTCATCTTCTCGATTTATCTATTTCCTTCACAATTGCATAAAAAAAAAATTAGAAGTTATGAGAGTTGCTAAAATACAACACATCGCATCTTTGTTCCACTCCAAGAAAAGACATAGCACCTCTTGTTTAGGAACTCACAAGGCGCTTCTCCCTATTTTCTTTGGTGCCATTGTTAGCTTTCATTATGTCATTTTGAGATGAGTCCACTTATTACAATGCCTTCTTCTACTCATGTGTTGGGCTAACCTCTTGCATTTGAAAAATGTTCCATTTACATCCACTCTATGGCTTTTATACCTTCTTCTCTAAAGGATGCTATCATTTTTTGACTTTTCCTACATCCTTGTTGTACCCGTGACTGTTCAAGGAAAATATACCTAATGATTATCGATTCAAATTTGTTTCTTATGTGTCAAGACAATTCATTATTCAATGTGTATATTAGGTTTGATGCCAATCATTAAATGGATCAAATAAGAGCTATTGATAGTTTGTTAACATCCTTAGTTATAGCAAAATGTGTCCCCTACTACAATTTTGACAATTCAGTGTTATTTTATCACCATTCAATTACATGACAAACATGGTGGTAATGGATGTTTCGAATAATAAAGATGAAATTCCTAAAATGAATCAACTACACTTCCATATAACTCATTAAAATAACAATTGTGAACAATTACAATTTGTAAGATTACACTATTAAGATTGATCAAATGTTATTGATTATTGACCTAACAAACTTTTTTTTTACATTGTGTAAGGAATTTATATACAAACCTTCACTTATTTGGTTTAATGTTAACAATAACCATTAAATTTTTTTGAACATAGTCCTACATATTCATGAAATCTTGATTTGTCCCTGAAGAATAACTAAACGTCCAACCTTCTCACACTTCTTAAAATGAGTTGTTATATTAATAATTGGGTTGAATGTTGACTAGCTTATGAACCCCATGCCACTATAATCCAATCACCTACGCAAAATTTATTTATTTGCTTGATTTGATACAACACTCTAGAAGGATTAATTGGATTGTTCTATTGTTGGTTAATGATATGGTTCCACATTGTCAAATTCTTCAAATTTTCCAAACTTAACTTACAATTTGATAGGTAGTTTTATTATTAATTAATATTTGGATTTCCCATGAAACATTTTATGCATCTTAGTAACTTTGGACAATTTGTCATTTTATGTCCATTCAAACCATAGATGTGGCATGTATATGAAGATGTCTTTTGTGGTTTTTGACTATGTTGTGTTGCCTATGTGGTTACCACTAGGGTTTGTTCCTTTTTTTTGCATGTCTCCACATTATGATTAATCATTCCATAAATTGTGCAAAACTTGTTAATCTTCCTTATATTACTTTGTGTTTTTGGTGGTGTTGAATGTTTAATATTCAATAGTAGTCATTCCTTCTTCACATAACATTGCCACCTCTTTATGTTATTTTAGTGTTGATCGCTTCATCCTTGCAGTCATAATTCTACAGTATGATTGCAAGCCTACCTTAAACATAATTGTTAAGAAAATGTATGTGGTTGGTATTTGTAACCCATGAACCAACTTATGAATCTACTCATAGGTACCTCTACCCTCTTAGTCTCCTATTGCTTCATGTTCTTCAACTCCATGTATATTTGCTTATCATTTTCAATCTTTCAATGATGTTTGCAAAATGCATGTGTAAGCTCCAAAAAAATACAATTAAGAAAATTTGACATGTAATTATGGCACCAATCTGATGTTATATCTCTTAATGTATAGCTAAACATATTGATGATATATTATTTAGAAGTCTTTGCATTTGCCTTCGTTACAAAATTGAACATTCTAACATGAACATTTAAATCAACATATTTTTTAATGTTAGGGTACTTAAGAGCCACCTTGTTTGGCTTCACAAAATGGCCATTTCTTTGATGGGGGATTTCTAAAGTTAGGACATATGGTTTTAGATACCCCCTTCTTGGATTTTCAGCACATGTATCTATTGAGTTCATCGGTGGTTGTTCTGTAGTTCTATTTACATGAGTAATCATTATCAAATTAGTAAACAACATCTGGAGTGTCTTAACAACTCTAGTGGTTGTTGTTGGTAGTCCCAAACTCCTAGCAAAATTCTTTCCCATCGAAACCCCACCTGATCCACAACCCAAGTTTATTGCATATCAAATTAGTACTCCACCTTTGACAACATTTGTGTTGGGTGCAACATTAAGTGATTGAATAACCTCTATTCCAGCAAGTTGTTTCCAAATTTCAACAATTGTTATTTCTGACATTCTTGGTGAAGTTGAGTTAACTAGAATTTAACAATTATATGGTTACCTATTGGTATCTTATGTGGTGCAAAATGTGGATGTGAATATACCTCTGGTAGCCTGCTCCTAAATTGAATGGATGGATGAATATGTTGACTATGTGGTCCCAAGTGACCTCCCAACTCCATGCCTCTCAGTCTATTTTAGACTACAAAAAATCTTGGTACCTAGTCCTATGATTGATCCATTAATGTTCTGCCACATTCTATAATCACATGTCTAACAATATTTTCTTTAATGTGGAAAGGCACAAAAGGACAATCCATAATTACATGTCCTTCTTCCTCACAAAATGCAAAGGCTTTTGAAAGTAATTTGGCTACTTTTGAATCCACATATTCATGATCCCTAGTTTTAGCTATATGTTTTGTTTAATCCAGCTCTGGATTTCCATGATGCGAGTATGATTGTGGTATTTCATCCAACACATTCACCTATGCCTTTGCATATTCAAATTATTTAAATTAATTTTTTTCAATCTTTTCAAACACATCAATATTGGTTTTATCTTCCACTTACTTGTCTTCCACTAGCTCATAATACTCTAGAGATGTAGATTGGTACATAAACATGGGTTGTATACATCTTGTAATATCCTTTCGTTAACTAGTCACCAATTGTAAAATTAAGATTTCTAGCAATTGATCGAGTATTACAAAAGTCCATGCTCCATCTTGATCTTTATGACTTTGAACTATAAATTGTGGCTAAGAAATATACTACACAATCCACTTCATTTGGGTGAGTATTTGACTACATTTCTTTTTGTGGAAATTATTGTATGTAACTATACCTTTTTTCAAGACCACTAGTCCATACTTCACGCCATACCACCTCTTGTGGTAGAAATAACATGTGCCCTACAGATCTTTCTTCTGTTTTCAAAACTCGTTTGTCCAACATTAGATTTCAATATGGGGTTTTTGTTATTCCCACATACTCCTCTCAAAATTGTCCTTTGTTTATCTTTCTAGACCTTGATGATTTGCTTTCAAATCTAGTTGTTGTTGTAAACTTTGGGTCACCATCTGATTCATCTTATTCCATAATCCTTCTTTTTCAAATTTTATTGATCGTTTTGCAATCCTCATGGTATCAACCATTTATACTTTTAGTGCTTTCTAAATACCTTTTCTAAATATGAATTGAAAATTAAACCATTATTCTAAACGGCCTCGTCTATATTATAAACAACAAAAAATGAAAAAAAACCCTCTCATCCACGTAACAAAACAAAAAAAAATCCCCAAAAAGATGGTTAGTAAATGGTAGATGTGGATTAAATTCTTACAAAACTATTCCACACTTACTATAACAACATATTTACACTACAATATTCACACATTCACAAATTTTACTTTGATTCTAAACACACCTATGTTTGTAGTTCACTAAAACACTAGATTCATGGTTATTTTAAATAACCAAAATCTATACTTCAAGATACAATGTAGAAAACTAGAAACAAAATTACAATTCATTTTGTTAGGTTTTTGATATTACATATAATTCACACAACAATTTGAATATGGAAATTATTGCATAAGTTTATACTTCCCTTGTTTACTAAAAAAATTAATCAAAATACAACAAAAAAATCCATGTTTTGTTGAAATGGAATCAAATAGCAAGATCAAATCTAGGGTACATCAAAAAATGGAATTTGTAGTTTTTACTAGAAAGTACTTACATCTATTTCCTTACTTCAAAATTATGTTTTTGAAAATGAAAATCACTTCCCTAAAACTTGCATCTTTGGGCAATCCCCAAGTCACCATCAACAAGAATCAATACTAGGGAAGAATTCAAAATTTAAATGTTTAATGTCCAATGATCAATCCCTATCCTTAATCCCTAGTACATTTTAAAACAATGTAATCAACCTATTCCTTTAACAAGAGCAAAACAATTGAAGTGGAGAACTTGCGCAAAAAATTCATGGCATGACAAAACATGTTGTTATTAATAATGTGTGCATAAAAACTCATAGATTAAATTCCCACTTTTCAAATAATCAAAACATGATTTGTATTACATTATAATAATCTTTAAACATATGTAACAACAACAATTAGATTTTATATGGGGAGTGGCATTGCTAGGTTTTATATAAATATTCATAATAACATACTTGTTAATTTCTCACATTTTCTTCTTACATTCCTATAGTGATGCCTTTAATTACCTAGCCCTTTGTAGTATCACATTTGCAAACTATGCATCAATTTTTTTTTGTGTTTTTTAAATAACTTAATATTTCACAATAATGTTGTTAGAACGATTGAAATATCTTTTGTCAAAAGATTTTTGTATTGTATATATAATTATTATATTTGACCACTTGTGTTTTGCTAACAAGTTCACATTACAATTATGTTTAACTTGTTTCCCATTATAATGGCAAGGATGACAATGGCCACGAATGATGTGGCAATGTAGAATATGCTTTTGCTAATAAATAATAATTTGCCACATAGGACATGTCTAAAACCAAGGGGCATGATTCTTAATAGAGGTGCCAAATTATTATTTTTTGCTTTAACACATGGAGCACCAACCTTGGTAGATTGATGTATTTACATTTAATTGAACAGAGACATTGTTGTTGGGCTTCCATGTGGCAAATCCACATGGTAGTGATGACGTGTGAATTTTTGTTGACACGGTAGGAGTATACTTTTGTTAATGTATATTCTAACATGCATCAAAATCTGTCAAAGAACATTTTAGTTGACATGGATGGACTATAATTGGAATATGCCTTCTAGCTCTTACTCATAGGCTCACGTTCTCATTCACACGTTCACCAAATAACAATTTTGATTTAATGATAATTTATATACAATAGAATTTGAACATTTTCCAAATGATGCATATTTCAATGTTGTGTGATATAAGCTTGTATTAAACTTCTTGAGATCTCTTATCTTTTTGTTCAAAATGCAATGCAACATTCTTCCTCACCTATCATCATTACAGGTTGTGAAAAAAGTATATGTTCATCTTGAAATGTACTTCAAGTGTAGCTATGAACATTCATACCTATATTACGCATTAAATTTTTTTTGGCTATTGATAGATAATGTCTTTGGAATTCATGCGTATATATGGAATTTTTTTTTGTCATAAATAGATAAAATTAAAATTCATGTTGGTTTAAAATTTGGGGCATGACAAAATATTTGTGATGGGCTTATAGATCTTAAATCCTTAATTGTTTTGCATATCTAGTGGAAGAGGACATTAAATATATGGCTCTTTTAAATGCAAGAAATTGCAAATCTACTATTATAAGCAAGTTTGCAACTAGCTCGCCACAACCTGTTGTTTGTCGACCAACTATGAGTCTCAAGTCTAATCAAGGTCATATCCCTTATTCAAATCTAATTAAATTCAATGAACTTGTTTTGCATCAATCTATTATTGACATCAATAGTTGGGTAAGCAAAAATAGAATGTTTTGTTTTTCCCATTCACCCCAATAGGTCTACAATGACAAATTTGATCAAGTAGTTTGTCCTCTCACTTTCTTCAAATTATTTCTTTTGGGCAAGATTATAATGATGTAACAACAAGGGTAGACGTGACTTTCTTAGATGATATTGGTTGAAGTATTATGGTCCCTAGGTTCAAATACCAAAGCAAATGGCATCAAAGGTTCAACTAACAAACATGTCAATGGTATGCACTTGGGATTTCAATGTTCACCATTTACATCTACCTTCTTATGCCACTTCTTGCATATCCTATTCGAAAGGTAAAACTTTGACAATAGATAATGAAGGTGGTGGTTCAAAAGGTTACAAATACCAACAAGGTAGTTAGGGTTTTCAGCTTGGAAGGTTTGAATATTTTGAAGTTAATGTGAAATGGTTGATAGATTCCACACAAAATTTTGAACAAATAATCTAGAGAAGAATAATAAATATATTGTATAATGTTATAAAATTCAAAATTATAGGGTTTTGTAGAAACTTCACATGTGGTGTATAGTTGTGAAAATGGCACTTGTCAATGGTATGAAATGTGTATTTGACGCACCCCCAAGCTCCTTGATGGACTTAAACGCAAGTCTAAAGGTGAAAACAATGGAAGGAGAAGAAGTTGGGATGCGTTCCTTGGTTTGCAACACTTTGGGGGTAGAAGGGCATGTTGGAGCTCCAGGATGGGATTAAGAAGATTGACAAGCAATTCAATTACTCACACGGGATTGCACAAACCAAACAACAAGTTGGTTAGTGCGTAGTCGTAACACTTTGGTGCATGGATGAACCATGGGCAACCACAGACTCACAAGACTCACCACGACCTAGACTTGGGGGAAGCCACCACCTTCCCCTTTATAGTATACTTTATGCATGGCCATGGGACCAGCACCCAAATGTCATTTTGTCCTGGGACACCCAAGTGGGAATCTCAAAATTCCCAAAGTTGGGATTTTCACGACTTTGGGGCCCATAATTTTATGTGCAGACCTTCGATTGAGATGAATTTTGAAGCAAAGTTGTAGCCTTTGTTGAGAAATTTTTAACGATATGTGGCATGCCACCTGCACAAAAGGAAATTGTGGTGATTTTCAACTTTTAGTGGTCGAGAGTCAAACTGACAAGATGACTATTGACCTTTCTTTTAGCCTTAACTTGTGTTTTAAGTGTCCAAATGGGTCATGCAAGCCCATTTCAAACATTTAAGTTTCAAAATATTTCCAATGATATAAATAACTCCTCCATCCAATGGGTTTTGTCCATTGAAATTGCTTTATGAAGATTCGAGAGTCCATAGGGACTCCAATTCCCAAAGTGGGAACTCACTTTGGAGTGTGGGGGTTCATTCCCTCACACTCTCTCACACTCTTGGGAGCATGAATTGTGATTCTCGGGCTTCACATTTGGCCCGCACCTTTGCAAGCCCTTATTTTGGTCGCAAGCCCAAGGCTAGGGTTACAACACTCTCCCCCACTAGAAAAAGAGGTCAATGTTGTCATTGACATTTAGAAATTATTTTTTCAATGAAGTTGCTTTGATTTGGATCCTTGGCCATCGATTGCCAACTTTCGCAACAGGACCTTGCCTCAAGCTAACTTGGCGTCCTTAGATTTCCAACATTTTTTTGGCAAGTCCAAGGGGTCTCATGAAAAACCCCTAAGTTTGTCAAAATACTTAAACTAGCCTAATTGACAAAGCCCTCATTTGGGAGGCAATTATTCCATCCTCCCCTCATGAAGAACTCAAGCCAAGTCTAATCTTGACTTAAGTTACTTGACACGACTCCTTTCCCAACCTTGCACCTTGATCACAACAATCAAACCTAATTAAAGGTTTGTCTATTAAGGTATTAGAAGCAATGTTTGGGCTTTGCAAAAACCTAAGCCCCAAACTATGTGATTATAATACGTGAATGAGGTCATGACTTCTCATGTTGGTCGTCACTACCAACCAACCCTTTGGGATGCACTTTAAACATGTGTGCATCCCCACAAGCTCACCTTGCTTGGTTCTTTTTTGGGGGCCAAAATTTCTATTAGCCCTAATGTTGGAGTCTGATTTTGATTTGGGCTTATGCAAAAAGGTTCCATTTGTCCATGACACTTGATGATTCTTTTAATAATATTCATTATGTTCATGATGTAGTCTTTTGAAAGTTTTTAGCCTTTATTTCACTTACAACTTGATGTGGTATATTTGTGTAATTCCTTGCCCCATTAAAAGAAAGGTGATGTCCTCATCACTATCTATGTTTCTTTTGCTTATTTGTTGGTCTATTGTGAATTCTTTTATGGCTTCTTGGGCATGTTCCGTGTCTAACTCATTCACCCAAGATGCTTCTATTGGATGGTATCCTTTCCACTTGACCAAATACTCCCACTCTCGCCCCTTTAGTTGCCTTGATTTAAACACAACCTCCATTTCAAATTTCGGTTCATTATGAATGAGGTCAAGTGGGGCCTTGAATTGTGCTCTCGATTAGGCCTTGAGGCATCACAGGAAATTCGTTTCAAAAGCAAAACATGAAATATGGGATGAACTCTAAGATTTTCCCGTAGTTTTAATTTGTAAGTGTCGAGAAATTTCTTTTTCGACACTTTGAATGGACCTGCATATGGGCCCAAAAACTTGTGGCTCAAATCTTCTGGCAATCAGAAAATTTTAATGTTTAACCACACTTCATCTCCTTTTTCAAAATTCACCTCTTGTTTGGACTTGTCCACAAAATCTTTGTATCGTTTATGCTTCTTTTCAAGATTGGCCTTAGCCATCTCCCACAAGTGCCACCTCTCCTCATCAAGTTGTGTGACCATCGACACTTCCTCACTTGTATCACTTGGGGGTTGCCCTTGTGTAGCCCAAGTTGTAGGCATAATTGCTGACTTGCCCGTCACCATTTGAAAGGGGGTGGCACTCGTTGCCGAATGCTATGAATTGTTGTAACAAAACTTGGCCAACTCCAAATGGTCCACCCAATCTTGTTGATCCGCCGCCACATAATTCCTTTGGAACTATTGGATAACCAATTTCACTCTCTTAGTTTGTCCATCCGTTTGGAGTCAGATTGAGGTGCTCATCTTGAATTTCGACCCCATACGCTTCCACAAGGCTCACCAAAACTTGCTCGTGAACTTTGGGTCATAATCCAACACAATGTCCTTTGGGAGGCCATGATGTTTGAACACATGCGTGAATAACAACCTTTTTGTCTCTTAGGTCATGGCACTTTCCTTAGTGGGAATGAAATGTGCCATCTTGTTAAATCGATCCACCAACACCATGATCACATCAAATCCCCTTAATGGTGGCAAACTCACCATGAAATCCATGGACACACTTTCCCATGGTCCTTTAAGAATTGGTAATGGTGGCAACAATCCTACTTGTTTTTTATTGAGTGTTCGATTTTGTTGGCAAATCAAACAAGTCTTCACATATTCCTTTGCATCGTCTTTCAAATTAGGCCAATAGTAGGACTTCTTGAGGAATGTTATGGTGCATTTTGCGCCACCATGGCCCATAAGGGGCCCATCATGACATTCCTTCAAGAGCACATCCCTAAGCCTCCCTTTTGGAACATAGAGCCGATTTTGCTTATACCACAATAATCCATTTCGCAAATGGAAGTGTGATTTGATTCCTTTTTGAATGTTTTGCTTCATTTCCTTGGCAAACTCCTCATGACGATTCGTTAGTCAAACTTCCTTTTGAAGTTTTGTTCCCCCCACATACACCACTTTAAGTTGGTGTTTTCAATTTAGCTCATCGAGCACCACATTTTCCTTCTTGGGCTTATGTCGAATGTCCACATTGAACAAGGCCAATGTGTCTTGCCATCTCACTTGTTTTGATGACAACTTTGGTTGAATGGTAAAGTATTTCAAGGTGACATTATCGGTCCACACCACCACATCTTTAGAGCTTATGTAATGGCCCCAAGTCTCGAGACAATGTATCATGGCCCACATTTCCTTTTCATGTGTTGGCCACCTTCACTCTATCTTGCTCAACTTTTTGCTTTTAAATACCATCAACCTTCCATCTTGCACCAAACTCTTCCGATTGCAAAGTTAGAAGCATTAGAGTGGATTTTTCAAAATCTTTGTCAAAGTCGGGCAATTTCAACACATGAAGTTTCACCAAAATGCCTTTCAAGGTTTCACAAGCCTCATTGCATGCTTCATCCCATTCATAAATTCCGGATGACTTTTTCAAAAGATTTGTCAAAGGTGTGGCTATCTTTGCAAAGTTCTTAATGAACTTGATAATAAAAGGCCAATCCTAAAAATGATCTTAAGGCTGGAATTGACCTAGGTGGTTCCCAATCCAAAATTGCCTTCACATTATGGTTATCCATCTTTAAGCCTTCTTAGGTGATTTTATGTCCAAGGGAATCCATTTCTGCAACCCCAAATTCACATTTATCAAATTTAGCATACAACTTGTTTTCTTTCAACCTTTGGAACACCTTCCAAAGATGCTCCACATGCTCCTCCATAAAGTTGTTATAGACCAAAATGTTGTCTATGTATATGACCACAAAGTCATCAAACCACTATTGGACTATGTCGTTCATGAAGGTGCAAAATGTGGCAAGCGCATTGGTGAGTCTAAAAGCCATCACCAAAAACTCGTATAAGCCATACCTTGTGCGACAAACAGTCTTTTCTTTGTCCCCTTCTGCAATTCGAATTTGGTAATACCCCGTACATAGGTCAATTGTACTAAACATTTTAACTCCCAAAGGTCGATCAAACAAATCATCAATTTAAGGTAGTGGGTATCAATTCTTCACTATCACCTTGTTGAGGGCTCTATAATCCACACACATCTTCAACGTCCCATTCTTCTTGTGAACAAAGAAGACATGCACCCCATATGGCGACTTGTTAAGTTTGATGTATCCCTTTGCAAAGACTTCCTTAAGTTGAACCTTAAGGTCCTTCAACTCTTCATGACTCATTCGATATGGAACCTTGGCAAGAAGTGCCACTTCCGGCATCACCTCAATTACATGGTCGACCCATCTTTTTGAGGGCAACTTGTCGAACAACTCTTCAGGCATCACATCCGAGAATTCATCCAAGATTCGTTGAACACACTTGGGAGAACTCACCAAGTTGGTATCTTCCTTTGGCTCAAACTCATCCAATACACACATCACACACAACATGCCATAACCTCTCATGCATTCATTTTCCAAAGTTGTTCTTAACATTAAGTGCATGGCTGACCCACCCACATTAGGCATTTCATGTGCCTTCACGCGAATGATCCCATTTGTTAGATGGGATTTTAACTAACCTATTATGCCCTTTTATGAACACATTGTTATGGGTGATGAATTCCATTTCCAAAATGCAATCCATCTTCCTTAAGGTGAAAAACCAACAAATCCACCTTTCCTCTCCAATTCCCTAGTTGAAGAAGCACATCTCTTGCTTGCAATGTCATGGGATGGGGAACCCTATCCACAAAGTGCACCTCAATGGGTGCCTTGAGCTCCTCTAATGGAGCTCCATTTTTTGGGCATTTTCTCAGGTTATGAAGTTATGGGAAGCCCATGTTGCAACCCTAGCTTTGCGCTCACGACCAAGGCAAGGGTTTACAAAGGTGTGGGCTAAGAGGGAAGCTCGAAAGTCACATCTCATGAACCCTCACACTCCCAAAGGAGCTCCCACTTTGGGAGTTGGAATTTCCGTGGACTTCTAAATCTTTAGAAAGCGATCGCAGGGGTCAAAACCCAATGGATTGAGGAATTCCTTATATCATTGAAAATTTCTTAAAACTTAAATGTCTAAAATGGGCTCACATGACTCATTTAGACATTTCAAACACAAGTTATGGCCAAAAGCAAGGTTGGGAGTCAAATTGACAAATTGATTATCGACCACTAAAAATCAGAAATCACCCTGATTTTGTTGCATTCAGGTGGTGTGCCACATACCATTGAAAAACTTTCGACAAAGGCTATAACTTTAATTTAGACCTCATCTCAATCAAAGGTCTTCACGAAAAGTTATAGGCCCCCAAAGTTAGAGGAATACTAGTTGTGGGAATTTCGGGACTCACATTTGGGAGTCTTAAGACAAAATGTTATTTGGGTGTTAGTCATGTGGCCAGGCACAAAGTATACTATAAGGGGGAAGTGGTGGCTTCCCCCCCAAGTCCGAGTCGTGGTGAGTTTTGTGAGTCCATGTTTGCCCGTGGGTTGTCTGTGCACCAAAATGTTCCAACTACACACTAACCAACTTTTTGTTTGGTTTGTGCAAGCTTATGTGAATGATTGAATTGTTTGTCAATCTTCCTAGTCTCATCCTAGAGCTTTAGCATGCCCTTCTACCCCTGAAGCGCTACAAACTAGGGAGTGCACCCCAATTCCTTCTCCTTTCGTTGTCTTCATTTTAAGACTTACAATTAAATCCATCAAGGAGCTTGGGAGTGTGTCAGCCCATGTGTCCAAAAGATATAACACCTTTCACTTAGAAACCTTCCCTTTTAGGAAAATAAGGCGATTACGTTCACTTTGGGCTAGGTTGGCAGTAAGGGCAATTATTTTAAAGCCCCCATTCCCAAGTTTGGGTTTGGGGCAATCTTTGGATTAATATCCCACTTCATTGTAATTGAAACATGCTCTTTTGGGCTTCCCATTAGCATCTCCCTTGGGTTGACTCCCTTTTAAAGGAGCCCCCTTCTTGAAAAAAATTCTTTTGGGTTTAAAACCCGAACATTGAAATTGTTTGGGCTTTTCCCCTTTTGAGGTATCTTGCCTTCAATTCCATTCCCCTTCGTGGCATGCCTTCTTGTGAAGGAATTTGTTTTCCTTCTTGAACCCGGATTTTTCACCCCATCCCACATCTAAAAAACCTTCAATTTTCATGATGGCCTCGTATAATGAGGCGGGCCAATTTTCCCCAAACTTATGTTTAGCCCAAGTTGGAAACCCCATCACAAAATGGCACACACAGTTTAACTCATGCATATGCCAAATTTCAAGCA
>Ga0116230_10000633_pt1 | contig 31252 bp, 21 predicted proteins | sample S1TSphfallax_3_FD_88678 | JGI IMG/M metagenome (GOLD analysis project Ga0116230, IMG submission 88678) | Host-associated microbial communities from peat moss isolated from Minnesota, USA - S1T2_Fd - Sphagnum fallax MG | ecosystem: Host-associated > Plants > Peat moss > Unclassified | place... | reverse complement strand
GTCAATGTGGAACTATCATGTTAGAAATCAAAAGTTTGCGGTATTAGTTCTGAGGCCCAGCATATGCCTACACTAACAATGAAGGTCTTGTATGCAGCATATTTTGAAAATTTATGAGACTAGGAGACATACCACATAGCAACAACAATTCTTGTGAACCAGCCAATTCTGAATATCTCGAAAGAAATGGGTGTTGTAGACCACATATGTTTTTGGTTGCATTTGTAAGTCACATTCCCATTCTTTGTAAAGGGATATTAGTATTCATAGTGCAAAGGGATTTGACAAATATGGTTGTGAGGTGATCCAAAGTTTGTATATCATTTTGGTGGACCATTTAACTGGTGTGATGATGGCATCCAACTACTCAATGGTTGAACTTCCAATGAAGAGTCAAAGGAATTGACAAGCATAATTGACTCCCAATATGCATTAAAACCCAAAAATCTTATGGTCAATTGCAACCCATCATCACTGCAGACCAGGGCCAACTTACCTAGATCCCTGAGGAGCTTGGAGCAAGGAAAGTTGAACTTAGATAGTCTCCACTTGCCTCAAAAAAGAGCATTGAACAAATTGCAAAGAGTCATGGAGTGCTGCTTAATAGGGAGTAACCTCCAGTTCTTCACAAAACATCACAAATGGATGCTATTAACTTCAACTATGATGCCAATAGTAAATCTGCATGTTAAGAGATAGGAAGCAGTCTTGGTACCCAATTGCAAATCAAATGTGCAGAATTTCAATATTCTGGCAGTAGAAATATTCAGTAAGCATTTGATGCTCCCCTTTGGACCCTGGATAGGGGAATTAATGAGAAACATTTTTCCTGCGGATTTTGCTTTCCACATAAACTTCAGTACCAGGACCACTGCATTTCCATATTCAATCATGCAAATCCTGCACATCTACATCTTCATGAGATTCTATGTTGCAAATAATTTGTCCAGAGTTGTATTTTCTTGACCTGGAAGGCCATATTTTGTAAACATTTCGGAAACAAGTAACCTAGAAAAGAAGCGAGGAAAGAAATTCCTAGAGTGCTATTTTGTTCCAAGCTAAACAACTCAAGTTTTGGGTCCCTTGCGCCAGTAACATGTGCTGCTGGAAAGCTTATGTGCATTCAGAAGTACATTGCTAAACCATACAGGCATGACCTTACCACAAAAAATTGGTCCATGAATAATAAGAAACCTCAAACACCCTAGAGTTAACATGGGCCTCGTTGATGTACTGAATCCAAATTAGGTGGTAAGTTAGATTATAGACTCCTACAAAAGATTCATTGAGGTGAAGGAATACTGCCATTGTGCAACTTTATGTACATCAAGTGACTTGAAGCGACATCCCCATTGTACAAGCACCCCACAGAATCTTAAAAAATGGCCATAGTCTCTTACATTACAATTTTACAAACAAGATATCAGCACTAGAAAGCCATCACAAATGGTAATGGAATCCAGATTGACTGACAACTAACAGCATAAGTATTTGACAAAGGAATGCCCTCTCTATGTACACAAAGGAAAGATGCCCTCTTTAATGCTGCAGCATTCATTGTGTGTGAGGGATCAAAGGCTTGCCTCTGTAGGTCTTCTTGCGCCTTTTTTCAGTGATTGCCTGTTGATCAAGTCATCATACCCTGATACATACTCTTTGTATATCCATACAACCACCCAACACTGGTTTCTACTTACATTTCAAAACATTTGGGGTGCAAATGTGATACAATAAATCACCAAGATGAGAAACATTTGTTTTTAGAGTGCTTTGAGAATTTGATGAAACCTTCACTATATAGAGTTAGCTCCCTTATTTTGCACTAAAAGGTAAAGGAGTTTTGGATTTTTCTTAGAACCTCTTCATTTTCCTTTTTGAATATAAATCTCCATAAAACTTTGTTTGAGTCTTATAACTATAGTTAGTTGAAAAAAAAAGATGAAAACTTGCTTTTCAATTGGAAGAAAATTGTGCCTGTTTATCCCCTTTTTCTCTCACCCCCATGTTTTCCCTTTTTTCTTTCTAGTTCCAAGCTAAATTTCCACATCACTTGCATGATTTGATGGTCCTCATCTAGACTTCCAACTTCAGCGACAATGGGCTTCCACCCTCACTTTTTAAACTTGCAAGACCTTTCAAATTGCAACCAATTGATTTAATCAAAGGCATAGAAACCTGACCTATATTTGCCTATGTAGTTGACAATGTTCTTTAATAGATACAAGTGTAACGCCCTTGCACAAAAGGCAAGATTCCCAATTAAGTAAAATCCTCCCCCCTTCTCTCCTCTCATTTTTTCCCCCCTTTGTACATTCTCCTTTGGTTCCCAATAGTTTATCATTATTTATGTCAGATCTTTCATGTCAATGTAGATGCACAAGTGAAAGAGTTTAAGTAGATAAGCTTGAAAGAGATAAGTAATTAAGTTCATTACCTAGTTGTACATTTTGGTTACATGGGATTTTAAGTCTAGTGTGAACAATGCTGTAAAGATTTTTGCAAGGTGGGATGCAGATGAGACATCAAATCTTATGAACATTAACTATGATAATTATGAAACAAAACATGAAAATGAAAAATTGGTTATGTATAACATAAACCATGAAGGCAAAATTGTGTAAAGGATCTTAGCATAAAATTTCTTATGAAAGCAAAAGAGTGACATTTTTCTACGAAGTTGTAGCACATTACACATAGCATAAAAGAACTTCACAGTGAACATTGTGGCTCTATACCCACATATAAAGACACCACAAATGTGTTCAAAACATCCAATTAATCTATTTATTTGCTCTACATGAAGTTACTTTTGCATTATGATATGGATACAGACATTGAAAGCCTTGGCAACATCTAGTAACATTCCAAAAGTGTACAGGAATTCATTTCAATTTGAAAACAATCCTCATTTGGATTATAACTTTGTTCAAACATCTCCTCAGAATCAAACAAAAGAAGATAATTAATTATTTAAAATAAAATAATTGTTCAACAACAAGATGCTGAACTTGAAAAGGTACTATGGTATATGAAAAAAAAATAAAGATATGATACATGTATGTGGAATAGGACACAATTTAATTAGCAAAGTGAATACCATCAAAAACTCAAAAATTGTGACTCAGGAAAATTGTTCATAACGTTAGATTTAATGTTCACAACATTAGATTTGCTTAGACATGGACTTTTGTTGGAATCACAATTTTATTTATTTATTTATTTTTGGGTTGTGAGCTCGGAAGCTCCCTGGGATGGCACCACCTCCCCGCCCCCTTTCAAATAGTCTTGTTTTCACGCATGAAAGCCCTCTCTCAACAATGGAACCCCCCACCCCTGGGCACCTATTTCTTAACACATCAAAAACAATGCGTTTGGCTATCCGGGATGACGCCCCCTCCCTTAAAAAAAAACTCGTTCCTTGTAATGTTGACATTTGGCAACTCTTAGATTTTTTGTTAATTTTGTGATGTAGCCAAATTGGCAATGATCCATGGGAATGTTTAGCCAAATTTGGCTATGAGCTAAATATGAAGTAAAGTTTTTAAATCATCTCGGCTACCCACTGGAACCATGTATAGAAATCTGGTGAAATTATTTAATTTTTTTTGAATTCTAGCTATTGAAATTTTCAAAAAGAACTTGATTTTTGCACTATTGATTTTTTGTGTAGCTTTTAAACCATATATACTGAGCAAAAATACAGCCGCTACTCGTCATGCCACTGAACCTTCCTAATTTGTGATCAATTTATATTTGATTACACCATTATTATGAAAGTGTGCAATGACAACATCATTCCATAGTAAGATTGCAACATCATTTTTTCTTTTTTGGTATTTCAAATCAACATATTTTTCCAAGTCAATAGATCAATTTTTGATGTTTCACTTATCTTTGAACATTTTTAATCTTTGGGTGTTAAGTTTTGTGATATTTTTTCATCAATAATCCAATGGTGGTATTCATTATTCTTAATTCATAGGTCATGTGTATATTAGGCAACATGATGTTGATAATGAGATAGAAAACAAGTCTAAGTACAAAAAAGAAAAAAAAGAAGAAGAAAAGAAATCAAGCAAACATGAATTTATTTATGATACTCAAATTTCATACATTTATTGTTTTTGATAATGTTAACTATGAGATTATATAGGGCATGCATGAAATTTTGCAAAAAGTGATTTCAATGTCTCTAATTGATAGTGGAAATTCTGAAATCAATCCAATATGCATTTGACTCAAGTTTTTGTCACCATGTTGGGACTTTCATGTGGGTGTGGGTGTGCAAGGTGTTACCTATGAGTGCAATAAAGACAAAACTTGACACCTTCATTGTCATTTTGAATGCAAGACAAATTAAAGAATGTGGTGCACTTAATGGCAGCAAGAATATTTATAGCAGACCTAATATGGGGTACTGGCTACAAGATCAGGGAAAAAGGTACTCAGCTGGCCATGCCCTTTCAATCTCTGGTTAGTTAATTTCGCAGTGGTCACTGACCACTTCGCAATTTGACGATAAATTGTCAATACAAAAAAGACTGGGTCACCTTGCTCAATGCTGAGCAAGTTAGTTTTGATGCATTGAATGTGCCACTTGAGTGTAAATTGCAAATTGATAATTGAGAGAGGCTTCATGAACTTTTTAATATTTGAGCTTGAAAGGTAAATTGGTAATTGTGCATCATACTGAGTTGCCCATATTTCAAATTGAGACATTGAGTCTTTATGCCATGTACATTTATGCAGCGATAGAGGTGAAAGGATGAGGGTAAAAAGGAAATGCAAACTAAACTAGACTTACTGTGCTTTTGAACTTAGGATTTTCATGAGGTTTTGATTTTCATGGTGATCAAGAAGGTTTCACACATTAGTGTAAACCGGCCCATCATCAATCGCCTGCATATGACCCATCATTTTAGTAGATCTTTCTCAATTCTTCTTCAATTACAGTGATTTAAAGTGTTATAGGAGCGCCTTCTCAAGCTCTACAAATCATCTCTGACATGCAAAAGCCAAAGGACCAGCCAAAAAAGAGCAGTAAAAAAAATGTTTTTTTGAATTTCAAAACATGTTTTTTTTTTTTTTTTTCATTTTGACCCCTCCTACTTTCAAACCTCATTACTTTTTTTTTAAAATTCACTTTAAATGATTTAATGTGCTATAGGAACGCCATCTAAAGCTTTACAAATCATCTTTGAATTCTAATAACAACATAGCAACATAAAAAGAATTTTTTGCATGTTTGAGAATTGGCCTTTGTCATGTTTGGTGGTTTGTTTTTTTGAGTTTTTTAACATAAAAGATTTTTTTTGGAGTGTTTGGGAACTGGCCTTGTAATGTTTGGTGGTTTGCTTTTTTTGAGTTCTTGACCCCCTTTATTTTGAGGGACTGTAACTTTCTCATTTTTGATTCATTTTAGACAATTGTTAATGTGTCAGGTGTGTCAAGAGGAGAGGTTTAAGTATTTTTAATCCATTTTGGACACCAGAAACAATGAAGCCCTCTCCTTGAATCTTGCCTGTTCTGAGCACTTAAGTGTTCGATCACTTGACTGGTACACCCTAGATTGCATAGGTCACAGTCTATTGATATTTTCTGCACTCTCACTATTGCAGACTATATGAATCGGAGGAGGTTTGAAAACATTTTGAGATGCATTCATCTAGTTACCAATAACTTAGGGTCACTTTACACTAGGAATCAGGACCAAAAAACTTAGGGCCAACTTTGAGCATTTTTGTGGAATATGTTAAAATTGGCCAAATGAAATGAATGCAGTCAGTACAAAAGTATAGTTAGGAGTTTTTTTTTTCAGTCTGCCCATTTGCCCCGTTTTTTTTCATCTTGTCATGCATTGGCATGTTTCGGGTCCATGTTATGCAGGTTTTGAATATGCTATGGGTATAGAGGGGTATGTAACATCTTACTTGACATGTTATGTGAGGTTCCAAGTGCAAAACATGCCTGGGTGTCACTTGAGAAAATATGGATGAGGCAAATGGACAGACTGGAGGAAAAAATTGCAGCAGTACTTTTGTGTTGATTGCATTCATTTCCTTTGGTTGATTTAACATTCACCATTTTTGGCTTGTTGTTTGGCCCCAAGTTACTCCTAAATGCTAGAACATTAATGTCATGATTTTTTTTGATATATTTTTCAGCCTTGGGGCCAATACAAGGCCATAAAGTTCAGCATTTATTAGTAACTTGGGGCAGATTGAAAATATTTTTTCTATTTCAGTCTTTACTATCTAAGGTCAGTTTCTTCATTAAATAATCCTCAAAATAGTGAAATGACCTTTGTGAAAATATGAAGTTGACATATTGAAAATCTTCATAATTATCACAGGCTACATTCTGAATAATTTCATTACTCATATCACAATATTATAGTAGATGATGAAAAAATATATAATTTCAAAATTTTTAAAAAGAATTTATTTTTTGAAAAATAATAATCATTCATTTTGTCAATGTGGAAACTGACCCTGGGCTATAGCATTAGTGTAAAGCCCTTGGGGTTGATTTCAACTTTTGCACCAATAAGAATGTTTGATTTGTTGATGTGTGGGATTTAACTAGTCTCATAGAATTCTTATCAATCCATTATAGCGTCCCTAGTTATTTTTACAATTATTTACCATTTTCTTAGCATATGTACCAGCATCATTTTGTTAATTATTTTTTGATTTATTTAGATAGGCTTGCGAAAGGAACTTTTTTGGCTTGAGATAAACAAAGAACTATAGATTGCTTTCTGACTAGTCACCTTTGTGTCATGACTAAGTTGGTCTCCTTTCCCCTCGCTACTATGAAACTTCTGAGCCCAGCATCATTTGTCAAACGATGTAAAGTGATTATTTCCTGCGATTGTTCTATTTTCGTGTTTTTGCTCTGATTTTTGTCAAAGCCCCCGGTAGTTTAAGGTCCTTGCACACTAGCTCGATTGCTTAAGCTAGTTCCTATGTTGAAATCATTTGTGATTGTCTGACAACTATGACCGCTCACTACATTAATCAAAGCTTTTGCCCAGCTTAAGATCCCAACTAGTCCAATTCTAGTGCACTACCAAAAGCACATGCACAAAATTGATTTCCAAAATCAACTTTCTGGTAGTTATACCTTGCAAAGGTAAGATCACCAAAGGTAACATTGGATTATGTTCCATGGTGACTTCTTATATTATGTACAAAGGCACATATGACTCATCTTGACAAGTCCATGAAAATAATGTCACATTGGAGGTGATTTTGGTGAAGGCTTTTTGTCAAGCAAAGTAATCTTATTGTGAAAATACTTGGTTTTTTATTCAATCCCATGGAATTCCATTATTCCATGCAGTGGATTACACCTTATAGGACAAGGTTATGTGCAATGTGTAAAAAAAAGACAAATTTATATCACAAATTGTGTGAAGATGCAACAATATCTTTTGGTGACTTTTTTGTGAAATTACATAGCAAATCTATATAGATTTCATGTTGGTTTAGTATTTACATACATTGTGGGAGGGGGGTTGGTGCCAGGTGGTTGGCTTCTCAAGTCCAACACCTAAAACTGATGTTATTTGGTTATGTAGTTTTTCTTTTTTCTATAGGTCATGTTATTCTTTGAAAATTACTTTAATTATCCAAAACAAATGATATGAATGTGTTCAAATTAAGGTTTCCTAACATTTTGTCACATTTTGTGACCAATTTTTAGAGTTGTATAATTTTAGTTCTCTAAATTACACTGGTCTACACATGTAAATAGGCAGATGTGATTCAATTCTCACCAAGTTGTAATAAAAATAAAAATAAATTAAGGGCGATTGTTCAACTAGGGGTTTCTTAAATTTTTGTGGCATTCTGTGATCAATTTTTTGAGTTATGTAATTATTATTTTAAAAAAAAGTTCTCTAAATTTCATGGGTCTACATATTATGGTAGGTGCATGTGGTTCAATTTTCATCAAAATATAAAAAATTAAAAAAAATTATGGAAAATTATTCAACTATGGTTTCTTAACATTTTGTGATCACTTTCAAAATTGTATATATTTTTTAATTTTTAATTTTCAGTGCTCTAAATTGTATGGGTCTATTTTTGTCGTTAGGAATGTGTGACTCAATTTTCACCAAATTATAATATAATTAAAAAATATATGAACAATTGTTCAACTAAAGGTTTCTTAATATTTTGTGGCATTTTTTGATCAATTTTCAAAGTTGGATAACTTTTGAGAATTGGGATTTCTTTATCAAAAGGGGCCCACCTAACCCTAACCCAAAATAAATATAGAAAAGAAAAGTCCTCTCTCTCACCTCCTCAAACAAAAGAAAAAAAGTTCACCCTTTCCCCACCCCAAATCATAAATAAAGAAATAATCAAAATTTCCTTAAACCCCAAAAGAAAAGGAAAACTCCAAGTTGGAAAAAATGGGAAAAGAAAATGTGCCCCCATACCCCCAGCCCCCAAAATCAGGGAAACCGAAGCAAGAAAAGGCAAGTCAAACTCTGGAGTTATTATTTTGTTTGGTTACAACTTTAGCAAGTTGGATTTTCCAAAATCTCATGTTTTACATGACTTTTTTTTTTTGAAGTTTGTAAAGGCTGGTTCCTCTTTCAAAGTGAGACTGTTTTGATCAAAGGAGGTTTAATGATTAAGTCAGGTCATACTTATACTTTGATATCAACAAAAATTGCCAGAAACACAGTTTTCCAAGGACCCACCTAATCCCTCCTCTTTGCATTGCAGGGATACCATGTGACTGAACAAGAAGTCAGTTGGATCTCTCTAATGTGAACACTACTTCATTTTAGGGTTTAGGTTTTTTGTTTTGAGCAGTCGTCAACTTTCTTCGTGCAGGCAGCGGAGTTTATATCATCACTATTTGTTAATGGTCGTGATGACTGCTTGGAAAAGATTTGTGAAATTTGGTAGGAAACTTTGTTTGTTTGTGTGTTATGTGAAACAAGTTGGCAACAAATGATGAATGGACAAGGGCACTGCAAGCATTGAATGGAGACGGGAGGTAGGATGTTGTTGGACGAAGACAAAAAGTGGAGCTTGAGGGCAAAGGAAATCAAGTTTGTTTTGTTGTTGAAACTGTTGCAGATTGTGTAGAAGGAGGAGCTTGTAGAAATCGATAGTTGTTGTTTGTTTTCCGTTGCGCCAGTGACTATGTCATGGTAGGCTGTGTATTCTTGCTAGAGTTAGGATTTATGAGGGGTTGATGTTGAGGGTTGATGACGCATAAAGGAGGTCTAAGCTGTAAAATTAAAAGCATGTAGAGAAGTGCATATGCATGGGACCTTGATGGAACCTTTCTTGAAATCGGGTAGTGCATACGTACAAGTGAGAGTGAAAAACCTAAGTGGGTATCCTTGGGTTGGGCAGAACACGGGTGAAAGAGGAACAAAATGGGAGAGATTATAGAAAATATCCATAGACCCATATTTTGCACAAAATTTTGTTTTTCCTCAGTAGTTGCAAGCCAACTTGGCATATCTTACTCAGTTGTAGTTCGTACTCAGAAGTCAACTTGTTTCTAAAATTAGACCAAACATTTCTCTGCATTATTTCATGTGGTAAAAGGATGGATTAGTAATTCATAATAGACCAACTGAACATTGAGAGCACTGACTTCAAGCTAAAACCCATTAACTCATGCACTCACAATATGTGAATTTGTTCCTAACATCAGTTTGAAGGCTACTATTGTAGCATTTTAGGAAAAACTAATAGGTATGTGAAATCTGGAAATTCACATCGGTATGGAGAATCATGTATTGTTAAGACTACGGAACCAAGGTGTTGTGACATTGTCGGTTTGGCAAGAAATGAGTTGCAAACATTGTTGCACGAAGTTAGGATTTGCAATCAAGAGATATTATTTTTACCCTTTTCTTTTTGGTTACAACCATACCTTAAGGTCGGTTTACACACTGACAAAATGAATGATTATTTTTTTAAAAAATTAATTCGTTTCAATAATTTGAAATTATTGAACTTTCCATTATCTATTATGGTATTGTCACATGAGTAGTGAAATTATTCAGAGGCAGCTGTGATAATCATGATGATTTTTCAACATGTCAACTTCATATTTTGACAAAAATTAATGTCACTATTTGGAGGATTATTTAAATGACAAAATTGACCTTAAGGTGAAGTAAGCATCCCACCCAACAAAGTATAACAATATTCATGAATGGTGATGTCCCATAAGAACTTGAATGAGCTCATGTAGTGTCAAAAGGCATCTTGTAAATCTAAAGTATAAGTATTTACTATCCCACAATGTGCATAAACATATTCTTGGCTATCCAAAGATCTTGGTTGACATTGGCAAAGCTCCAAAGTAGAATCTTGATTGAGCCTATAAAGAGGGCAAAATCTTTTTTCAAAGCTACTTCTAATGTCGCTTCTTCCCATGGGTTGGCAAGGAACCTTCTTAGACTTTGAGATTGAACAGCTTGTGAGCTTTTAAAATATCACTTATTAGAGGAATTTTCCAGGTGACCATGGCTTTGGGTCCTCCTTTCATCCCCTTCTCCCTATTTCATCTTCAAACCTTGCTATTTGCAAAGTGATTTTTTAAATATTGAATTCAAGTTGAAACTTAATATAAAAATATCTAATGTATGGGATTTGAAATAATTATGATAATAGTAAGCATAACATCAATAAAGATGTTAAGGGAAAAAAGAAGATTGAATGAAACTCAAATTATAAATTACCACTAAATTTTTGATAATATGAGTTTCAGTCATTTAAATGATTTTTTTATTATTTAAAAAAAATCTCACTCCCTTTAATGACCAAACTCGGATTTTTTTTTCTTCCCTTTATGGATATTTCTATTAAGTAGGGCCTGCCAAAGAAAAGACTTGATGTACCTACATCAAACCAAACTTAACCCAATCAACCTTAAGTGGTACCTACAAAAATTGAAGTCAACATAACATATATTGAAAATGAAAACATTCCATACGAATGGGAATTGGGAGATTGGCTTCTTGTTGTACTTGTCATAAGCAATTTGAAAGGGAAAAAAATAGCAAAAAATGTTTTTTTCTCACCAAAAGAATTGCAATGGGAAAAATAAATCTCCTTTAGATGGAAAAACAATGAAAAAAAATAGCCTATTAAATAATAAAATAAAAATACCTATGTCACTAAAATGAAGGGCTAGGGTGACCCAACACCTACGTTGGTACTTCACCTTTTTGAATGAGGCCTTTTAGAAACATTAAATTTGGATTTAGAGACCTTGATTTAATCTAATGGTGAAAATTTTATATTTTCAAAAAGAAACCCAATAAATGTATGTGTTTTTACTTTTTATCATTGTTTCATTGTAGGTGTGGTTCAATTAAGCCTTAAATGTGGGAAGAAAGAAATTTCAAAACTAATATTGTATCTAGTTTGGATGCTCGTGACTTTCACAAATGTTACAATTAAAAAAGGGAGAAAAAATCATCAAATGCATGTATGATGACTTCAAATGTTTGATGGTTTATATCAAATTTTTGTTTTTTGTTGTTTCATTTTTCTCATCACTATATTGACTTGTTTCAATTTTTCATGATCATATTAAATTATATCTATTCAATTTCTTATGACCATATTCAATTGTTGATTTAATATATCATTGAATTGGTGTTTTAATTCTCATGATCATAATCAATTGTTATTTCAATTCTCACATCAAAAACATAAACAATATTCAAAAACTTCACATCATAATACCATGGCCAGAAAAAGATACATAACAAGGTAGGTATGAACAACACATACATATAAACATCATTTTCATTATTATCTAGATTTTGTAAAAATAAAATAAGAGAACCACTTGCAAGTTTCATTGTAATGGAAAAAAAAATCCAATAAAAACCAATGGTTGGAACCATCATGTGGAAGACAAAAGGGAAGGCCAAAGAAAGGCCAAAAAACAAGGAGCCCATAGGAACCAAAGAAGGGAGAGAACTAACCCTACGTTGCAAATCATGAAATCTAATAATAATACGAGGCCTAAAATAAACATCTCTCACCAACACAATCTTCTTCTCTATACTAGAGGTTAAAACACATTGAGGAATAATATTAACACATTGCTTGAAAAATTGAATGTAAAAAGACAAGGATAAATGACCCATTGATCATCTATCATGAAAAAGACAAGCACATTCCTTGATGGAATGATCCATATCACGCCCAAGTGTGCCATGTACCTTCATAGCCATCGGAATAAAATGGTGCCCTTCATGAAGCTTTCTATATTTGCGGATCTTCGCAATGGTGCTAAGTTCCACAACTACATGTGTTGGTTGACTAATGACATTTGTAACCACCATCTTTCATGTTGGGTCCGTAACCACCACATTGGCAACAACGACCTAGTCCTGATGAATCATGTAGATATCAGCTCATAATGAAACTTTTGATGTGAGGGCGTACCACCACTCTCTCCATACATCGTGCCCACTCTTTGAGATGAAGGTGTACATGACATTTCTGATGGTGTGATGTGTGGCTATCTATTGACCTCCGAATGGACAACATGGTAGATGCATCCCAAATGTGTTTACCCATGTCCACACTCATAGATGAAAAGATTAGATGTCAAAGGCTAACTCAAACTGAGACAAAAATCTAATGTTGAGGTGAAAATATAATGTGTGATGTGGAATGAACAAATAGATGGCCTAACAATCAACCATAGCCCCACCCCCTTGTCCAAACAAAAGCAAATGTAAGCTTTGGGTGCTAAGGAAATGGAGTCATCTTCCAAAATAGACCCAAAAGATGTGTCATGATGGATGTCCATCAAAGATGCATACAAACTTGGGGTGTTAGTAATTGCTAAACTTTCAAAAGAAAGTTCCATTTATCTAGCTGTGAAAGCAAGGTTATTCTGAGTTGCACAAAAGCATGACTAAAGGAGGTGTGAACCCCTTTCAACTTGAAAAACATATTCCTTTAAAATGGGTTTATCAAAAATACGAAATTTGGAACATAGATACAGAGCTACCAAAGCCCAACTCCCTAGAAAAGCATATGGGGCACAATCCTCCATAGATAAAAAGCCTATACCACCAAAGAAGATTGGAAGTTAGGCATGACACCCCACTAAAGTCCCTAAATAGATGCCCATGACTTTGGTCCCATAATGTCCTCACATACTTGTATAACTTTTTTATCAAAACTTGCCAAAAAAAATAAGGGAAAAAAAAGAGTTTCAATGAGATACGAAGTTGAAATTGGAAACTTTAGATGTTTTGACATGAATGTCATTATGTGGAATAAATTGGAGAATATGGATTATAAGGCAATGTTTGAAGTGTGACACAACATGAAAAATTGTAAAAATTTCAAACTATTTTTTCAATTTTGTTAATTTAATATGCTTTGTGGTGGTTTTTTTCAATTTTATGATGTAACCAAATACATAATCATCAACAAAAAGATTTTAAATAAGGCTATAGGCCAAACATGAATTGTTTTTAAAAAAATCATTCCATATTTTTGCTAATTGATGGAACCTATTGTAAAAATCTCATGATTTGATTTTTTTTTTCAAAATTTGGCAAGTTAGGGCCATTTTTCTAGAAAAATCCTTTGAAAATGTGAAATTTTCATAATTTTAGGTTGGAAAAATGCAAAAAGTTGCCCAAAAAAAAACATGGTTGCTTTTGTGATCACTTTTTGATGTGAATGTTCAAATTTTTGTCAATTCATCATGTGAAATGCATTTGTTAAAACTATTGATCACACTAAAATATTAATTGAAAACTAAGTTATTACAAATTTTGTAAACTTGTCAAAATACACCATTGGTTGGGATGTGCCTAAAATATATATATAAAGAGAAATTAGGTTAGGTTTTCTTCTAGTTTTGCCCATAGGGAAATGACTACCATAGTCTTTTATTGAATTAACTTATTTGGTAGTTACTTTGGCACATGGATTTTAAAATTTTGGACCTTTCAATATCTAAGGTTCATATATAATATTATTAATAAGAAAAAAAAGTTGTGTCTTATGCATGTAGGTGTCCAATTTGTCTATGGAGTGTCAATTTGAAAAAATGAAACTACAAATTTGGGTTCAAATCCAATAAAGAACCTTTTCAAATGCAAGAAGTGCAATTTTTTTAGAAAGTAGGATTGTTGATTTGAATTTTTTTTAAAAATAAATCAACCTAATAGAGATACTCTAGGTATTGATGTTGTGTTTCCTTTACAAATATTTCTAATGGGCTGAAATATTTTCAAAAATTCAAAAATGTTCATGTACCATAATATGCATTGGCATAAGGTTTGTGGATAAATCTTTTGCTTGAACTTGACACAATGTGTGCATGACATGTCAAATATTATATGTGTATATGATGGATGGCCATATTTCATTGAAGTGCATTCATCTAGATGAAAAGTTCTAATCCCTAAGGGAAGTTTTTAGTTTGAAGTTTGAAACTACCATAAAGGGCATGTGCATCCTATAATAATATGTAGTGTGTTTGGTTGGTTATGGTTTAGAAATTATGGAACTTAAAAAAGTTGAATCTTATACAAGTTAGACATGTTATCTTTTGCAACCAAAGGCAATTAGATGAGTCTTCAAAATGAGAAACTATTGTGCCAATGTATATATATAGAAGAAGAATTAGTAGCCCAAAAACAATTTCCTACTTTGTAGGAATGCATTGCAATTTGCAACAAATAATTGGAAATATGATTATAGGATTCACTTAATGTGTTTCAATATCTATAAATTAAAAAATGTTGTTTGTTTTGTTTGTCACATTGAAATCTCCCAAACCACAACACCAACATCATGTTTTTGATATTCTTAAAAGCCCTTGATGAATAGGGGTGCACTGAGGTAATTTGAGGAATGTTTAAACCTATTGTGCAAGAATGATTGAATATTGAACAATTTTTTTATAATTAATTTCTTAAAAAGGAAAATCAGAGAATGATTTTGGCACTATTGAAAAAGCTTTGATGAGTGGGATTTCTTAAAGGTAATTTTGTAAAATTTAAACCTAATGTGAGAAAGATAGTGAATTTCAAATTATTTTCATCAATTTGGAAATCAGTTTATAACATATATTTCACAATAGAGCTCTATCATCAAGGTATTGTTCACACTTTGGCTGGTGGCACAAGCCACATTAATATGTACCAATCTATATATTTAGGATTGTAATTTGTTTGTCATGTTAGGATCTCCCAAACCATTATGCCCTGCCCATCATGCTTTTAGTTCCATTGGAAAGCCCTTTATGAGTAAGAGTGCACCAAGCTCTTTTGGAAGTGTTTAGACCTAAGGTGTACAAATTATTATGTATTGAGCAATTTTGTCAAAAACAATTCAAAAAAATCAAAACTTAATATTTTAGTGGAATTTGAATGCACTTTTGATACTCTTTGAAAAGTGCTCAACAAATGGGGGTTAATGAAGGTAATTTTATAATTTTTAAGCCTAAGGTGCAAGAGATAATGAATTTTGAATAATTTTTGTCATACAAAATTTAACAAAATTACAAAAATTGAAATTAAAAGGAGAATTTAATTGAGTAATGAGTTCAGAATTGTGCCAATGACACACACCACGCTAATATACATTAATGATTTAGTGGGATGAATCAATCACTATCCTTGACATCTTTTATGTCTATATATGTATAATTACTTTATTACATTACAAATATTTTTTGAAAAAAATCCAAATTGGTATGCCAAAATGGATGGATGGAAAATCATTAGGTCAACTCTTATACAAAAGTTTGAGACTACATTTACACAAATGATGTGTAGGAAATGTAAGCAAGATGGGATGAAATTGTGATGTTCCCTTAACCATGGGTTGGTGTCCATGGCATGAAAAGAAAGAGAGGAAACAGCACTATATTTTGCAAGACTACATCCCCACCAATTAATGAACAGAAGTCCAAACATCTATCTTTCCTTTCATCTCCTTGGACTGACTACCTATAGGATGAAGAGGAGACGATATAGTGTGGAGGCATGTGCAATGGATATTTGTGTGTAATATTTTTGGTATAAATTCCTTGGAGTTTGGAGTTGGAGAGTCTGGAGTCTGGACCCACCAAATTACACTAATGCCATATTCCCATTTGGATTGTTGACTTGGGTCATGGATTTAGGTTTAGGGTTTAGGGTTCCACAAACTTGGAGTGCATAACTCTGGAGTTTGACTTGTCTAGCGTCTACACTCTCCACTGTGAATGAAAATAAAATCTACTGCGCATGAAATCCTATCAAATATACCTGGACACTCCACCAAGATAAAATACCTTGGGTTTTGATTTGGTTGGATCCCTTGGTATGTAGCCAAAAGTTGGCATTCTTTGATTTTGGCAATGGATTGGATTCTTTGTTCATACTTTTTTTAAAGTAGGTACAATGTTTGTTTGTGTCCCCCAGAGAAAAAAATAATTAAATGGTAATGACAAAGTTATGTGCACAATAGAAACCAAATTTTCAAAGAAAATTGAACTAATTATAGGAGATTTTAGTATGTGAAATGTTTTCTGAACCTTTTGTTTGGCAATTTTCAACCCACCCAAAAAAAGGGAAAAACAAATTTAAAGAAAAAAAATCACCATTTAAAATCCGAATTTTTCCTAAGTCTATTTACTAAAAAAATATTTATCAAAAAAACCATTTAAAAAAATAATAATTCTAAGTCTACAGAGAAATCCCAGCGGGGAGGGCGGCCAACAGCCGCATCATATCCTAAAAGTCTACTGGAGACCACAAAAATAGAAAGGCCTCTGGACAAGAGGGAATTAGGCTCTACGTGTGAACATGCGTCCGAATCAGGCCTGCAGTGATTTGCCGCCAGGTGGTAGGGTAGTGGAATAGAACGACAACTGGCAGGTGGTGATAGGTTGACGTGTACTGCGGGTCCGCCACCGGCTGTTCATCGTCTATAAGTATGCGAGAAGCATGGTCAACCCCGGCACTTGCTGCTCGCAGACCTGTTGATGCAGGAGGTGATGGAATTCACAGGAGGAGGATGATGTCCATGATCTCCATCTCCATGGTTTCTCCTACAAAATTTCTCGCTTAAAAGTAACTTGCGAAAATTTGAGTTCTCTCTGTCGCCTCGAGGATTGTGCACATTTGTATCCAGCTCTGTTTTTAGTGCAAGCTCTCTGTTTTTGTTTATATGATCTTTGGCAGATTCGCTGGAGTCGTGATTTTAGTTTTTTGGGTGAGTTGCTTGTGAGCCTGTGTGTGTGTGTGTGTGTGTTTTGTTTCTGGGGGTGTAAATTTTCATGTGTTCAGTGAAGTGATGGAGTGGAGTGGAGTGGAGCTTGCTTGATCAATTCGGTGGAAGATGAATCTGTGAATATGAAAAAGAGTGGAAACCTCTGACGAACTCAAGTTGAATTTAATACAAAACATAGGGAGAGCTCTCCAAGGGAATCGTGGGACTAATATTTCAATGTTATATTCTAATTTTCTCATTGTGAAACGAACCATTTCATGTTTGCATAGGGGAAACTAAAATTCAAGTTCTTCTTGATGGTCCCACAGGGTATGCTGAGCTAGAGCTCCAACTGATGCTCGAGAGAATTTGCAACTTTCTTAAAATTCTTGGTTTTGGTATATACATATATGTATATATATCCACACCAAAAACACCAAATACAAGCTTCTTGAAGACGCGAGCGAGCGTAATTCTCATATATGTGTACAAGCGAAAGGGTCGGTTAGAAGAGATAAATGTATCCTCCTGGATGGGGAATTGTTTTGAGGAAGTTTTTTGGTATATTGTTGCAGATGATGATCAGGAGCAGCTGAGTTTGAAAGCTTTGGAGTTTGACACTGAGGTTTGAAATAGAAGAGTACTAGTATTCCACGACGCACCACGCGCGGTTGTGAGAAGATGGAAAATTTGTCTTATGACTCACTACCGACGTTTCTGGATGCACACAATGTACAAATTGTCGGCAGGGGGGAAGAGATCGTGGTATTTGGTCACGGATTCGGTACGGATCAATCCGTGTGGAGGCATGTAGTGCCGCACCTGGAGGAGGATTACCGTGTGATTCTGTATGACATGATGGGTGCGGGGACGACCGACCCCGAGTACTTCAGCGTCCTCAGATACTCGACGCTGCATGGCTACGCCGATGATCTGCTTACCATCCTGGATGAGCTCGACGTCGAGTCTTGTATCTATGTGGGTCATTCGGTTTGTGGTATGGTCGGCTGTCTTGCATCCATCGAGCGGCCGTTCCTCTTTTCCAAGATCATTATGCTGTCCGCTTCTCCAAGGTACAGTCTGCATCTTGTGTGCATGGTCCTATTTTTCTCTACACTAGATTGAATTTTTCTGACAGTATTTCTTCTACTTCTTCTGTGCACATGGGGAAATTTCCTGAGTATGCCATCACACTTTTGCCTGCAATGGTTGAGGTTGCCATCCAGGATGATTTTTTCCAAGAATGGAAGAAATCACTTTGATGCTTGTTGTGGTGGTGATGGTCCAGGTATCTAAATGACATTGGGTACTTCGGGGGGTTTGAACAAGAGGATCTGAACCAGCTCTTCGAAGCAATGCAATCCAACTTCAAGGCATGGGTATCAGGCTTCGCACCCCTGGCTGTAGGGGCAGATATAGATTCCACGGCAGTTCAGGAGTTTTCTCGAACTTTGTTCAACATCCGACCAGACATAGCTTTCAATATGGCCAAGACCATCTTCCAAATTGACATGCGCTGCATTTTGCCACAGGTAAAGCTCTCCAAACCGAAAACAAAAACAACGCAGGAGTCGTCGTTTGCGTCTAGACAATATAGTTGCTTGAAAGCATATCAGCATCCATGATGCAAAGCTTGCGGCATATCTACTGCGAACCCTAGTGAAAAATCTAACACACGCCCTACTATGCAGGTGATTGTACCTTGCCATATTCTGCAGAGTAACAACGATCTAGCAGTGCCTGTGGTTGTGTCGGATTACCTCCATCACGCACTAGGAGGTCCCACGGTAGTTGAGATTCTCCAGTCCGAAGGTCACTTGCCGCAACTCAGTTCCCCAGAAGTTGTCATACCTGTATTGAAGCGTCACCTTGCTGTGACCAGGAGTATCCAAGTTCAGTAATCTTGGAGTTCAAGGCCAGCAACAGGAAAAAAAGCCTCTCTGATCGCTGCAGCAGATTCAACTGCATGCACTTCAGATACCTGGCAGCAGCAGCAGCAGCAGAGGAAAAGGGAGGAGTCTTGTAAAAGTGTTTAGGGTTGACAAGCTTCATCTTCACAAGCTGAATTTCTCAGAAGCAAGCGGAGTATTGGGAAGCAGGCAAGGAGTTGTTGTCAGTAGAGGGGGTTGAAATCTTCAAGCCCTCCTTCACTCAAATTGGGCTTTGGGTTGTGGCACTAGTTATATCTATCTCAGACTGCCAAAAGAATGGAAAGAAGCGTGAAGGGGGAGGGGATTACCTGTTAACAGTAAGTCTGGTTTTTTCTGGAGTTGTGCTTCTTCTCTCTTCTTGATTTGAAGTCAAGTCAGCCAGTGATGAAGAAGAATTTCTGGTTTCAAGCAATTTGCAACTGAAGGAAAAAACCACATGGTGGAGGGGTGTGATTGGAGATCACTATTTATGTTTGTGATAGATAGTTATGATGCATAAAGAGTAAGTATTGCACCTCAGTTTCAGAGTCTTAAGAGTTCTTCAGTAGGAGACCTGCATATAAAAGAGATTGCAGAACTTGGGGGGCAGCTCAACAGCTTCATGTCATGGTGCAAGAGATTTCTTTTTTGAGCACAGAAAGGCACATAGTGAAACATATATGTGCATTGATCATCTGTCAAAGCTGTTATTGATGATGGAAAAATTCTGAAAGGCTATGCAACTCATGGTGGCATTGAGAAGATCAGGTTGTGGGTTTCATGGAACCAGTTGAGCCAGGACATATCAGGATCAGCTGGATGTACACACACACACATATATACCCATGCCAGAAGATCTTCAAACCCTATTTGCAACCAAAATCAATGCAGCAGCAGCAGGCTGTGACTTCTGTGATATCAGTGTATTGGAGTAGAATTGTGTGGTTCTGGCTACAGTGGTTTATGTATATTCAGCATTGTTCATACTTGCAATTTGTCTCCAGAGTGGCTTCTTCTGTATGAATACTTGGTATACCACTGGAAAGTGGAATGAAATAGAGCTTAATTCTTGCTCACAAGCTTCTCATAGCTTGAATGAGGATATTGGATTGACAATTGTTTTTAGCTTGGCTTCTCTTGAGTGCTATTCAATATCCTGACTTAGTCTTCCTGTTGCTTCTGGAAATGCAACAGAAACTCAAGATGCAGATTCTGTATAATGGTTTGCCCAGACTTTGGACTAATTATTATATACTTATCTACTACACCCACAGTCAGGAGCTGATGAAGCCAGTGGGTAGTCATGGCAGCTTGTCACTGCAATTTGTGATGTCAAAGTTTATGGTCTGACTCTATTTGTGTACAGGACTCTTCTCATAAGGTTAAGATTGCACTCCATTGTATTGTTGCCTTCAAATTGTTGTTGTGGAGATTTCTCTGCATTGCAATGATATATAGTGGGAATTGAAAACGAAGAAGCTTTTGCAAGTCTTTCCCTTCTAAACTGCTGTAAGATTGGGCATATGTACTTCAAAGCAGATTCCCGAATGTGCAAATTGAATCTAGCAGTGTATCTACGATTGCATCTTGCTCTCTCTCTTGCAGCTCTGCACATATGGATCAGAGCCCACAGTTTCTCTCTGTTCTGTGGAGCTCAGATTTGCAGAGAACCTCACGGAAATCTGCCTACAGTTTCATAACAAGCGAACTCGAGGAGAGAAAAACAGGACAGTATTCTTCTAACTACCTAACCGTTTTGTGTTTGTATGGAACGTCCTCAATGGCGGAACGCTCTCTCTCTCTGGCTTTTCTGAATCAACGTTGTTTTGTCCTTGCTCTGTTCGATTTTGCTGACAATAATATTCTGCGTCGATTCTTCTTGATACTTTGCTGATGATGATACATAGAAGCACCAATAGTGTCAATGCTCTTCTGAAACACGGCATTTGCATGGAAAGCTTGTGCACGGAGTTTTTCCTTTTGAATGCACTATTGGGGAGGACTGTGCGATGTGTACCTATTTAGAAAACGAAGTGCACTAGGGCAAAAGGCGCAGATTTGCACAAGTTTCGGTAGGGAGTTATTGTGATGATGATGGTGATGGTGCTGGCAGTTCCTTTCTTCTGCCTCCAGCTGACTTTTATCTACCAAAACCTGTCAAATGTTTGCTCTGAATTCAAGTTCCACAAATGGAAAAACAAATGTTTGCTCTGAATTCTAGATGCATCCAGAGAACTTTTTGTCAGAGGAATTTGGGGCAACTGTTGCATGGAGATGTGGAAGAGAGGCTTGGAATTCAGGATGCTAGGAGATGTGGAGCGTCACCTCCAACGCTCAACCCTAATTTCCTTCAGCAGAACATTCCACTGGCTTATCAAGTAAGTTGCCGCTTAGTCGTTGTCTTCTTCTTCTTCACTCTGTGTGCCTGTAATCACCTTCTTCCGGTCCCCCTGCCCATCTCGTCCAATTTGCATTCCTGTTGCACTAAATTGTTGTCCACACGAGACAGATTGCCATATGATTTGTTTATCATCTTCAGCACTTCCACAGCTATATTTGTTCGTGTGTGCAAAGAGCATCACAAAGAGATTGTGTATTTTTTCATCTTCTGTTGGTTTACTGTTGTACTACTTGAGTTCTGCAGTCTTGGGCTCCCTTGTAGAGGGGAGGTTGAAGACTTTTGCTGGAGGTTTCTGAGTTTATTCAAAGCCAGTGTTTTCAGTATGTTGGTCACAAGAAGGAAGAGTGTTCATTTGCAAGAGAGATGCAGTGTTTGAGTTTAACACAAAGTATGGAGTCATCTATAACCAAAATGAGGAGAAGGAAATTGTCTCTGTGCTGGAGTGCCATTGCCTATACCAGACATTAATTTTTCAGGTGCTCAAACCTTTACACATGTCTTGGGGATTGGGCATACATTGAGAGTTCTAGGATGATATAATTCTGGATATTTTGCTGTGATTCTGTAGAAAATTTGAAGGTCATTCTCACTGAATTCCTCATGTTAATGGCTTTATGTGTTTTACTATGTATCTAGTATCTACTATGTATGTGGGTTACATAGTATATAGGTGTTGAATATGGAGGATGGGCTGCTACATAAAAACAAGACTAAAGCTTACCTGAAATGTGGGTAGTGCAACTCAAGACAGTGGGATGTGCAGGTTTTGCATCAGATGAAGCAGCTAAAAAGCACCAGATGCTAATGAAGCTGGCTGTTTGTGACTCGTTGTGCACTATGAGAAAGGTTTGTCACACCCTCCTCATTGAGAGAATACTTTTAAAAACCTTCTCCATAACTATAACCTTTATGCGAGGCACAAGTACACTACATGTATTGCAAAGTCTCTACTGCTATGTAGTACAGGGCCATTACCAGTGCTGAATTGTAACCAATCTGAAATGGCACATTGCTGACAAAAGTTACATTTTGCTTGGTACAGGGGAATGAATTTGCTGGCCGCTGAGATCTGATGGGAAAACTTGCAGAATGCCACTTCTGGAGAAGGAAGGTCAGTATTTACTTGGAGGGTTCTGTTTCTCTAGGTTTTGTTATCTGAGTCATGAATTGGTGCAAAGTGAGCATAGATTATCACACATGGTGAAAGCACCATGTCAATTGGAGACTGAATTGAATTGTCCAACATACAATGTCTCTTTTGTTGTAGGAAGATGACTGGTGTGACAATGAACCTAGAGAAATCCCTGCATGTTGTGCAAAAGCACTTCCACGTCAAATTTTCAATGGATGGAGGGGTTACCCTTGGCATCATCCCAACTATGATAGACGAAGTGTTTGTAAGGGCTTTTCTGTGGGAAGAACGCCAGGTGGTGTCTTCCCAGGTGGTATCCCCCTCTGTGACAGGGCTGCTTGTCCATGCAAGGCTTTGAAAGATGGCCACTTTGCACATTGCCTTTCTGAGGAAAACCATATAGCAGATGCATATTGCAGATCAAGACATAGCTTTCAACTGTTTCGGCGTACAGCAACTAAGACAAGGCCCTATCCTGTTTATGTGAAGCTAGCTGGCTGTGGATGGTTGTCTGCAAATGAAAAAATGACGGACAAGAGGTCACAGGAAACTTCAGGTAGGATGAGTTCCCCAGAAACTTCAGAGGGCATATCTCAGCATATCTGCAAGTGCAGTATTGCAAAAGGTGTTGCTGTCCCAACCCTGAAGAATAGAAGTCAGACTCCACAGCAGAGTCCATGCAGCAGGGGCTCACAACGTAGTCATTGGAAAGGGCAAGTATCAAGAGACATTTGCCAGGGTTTGGATGACAATATGGGCAAGGATTGTGATCTGAAAAGATCAGAAAGGCATGTACTTCTTGAGTCATCTGCAAATGTACAGTCTTCCAGATGGACATGTCATCCACTCTTCTGTGATAGCTGCTGTTCTGCCACAAATCTTTCTCCTCCACAGACAAGAGACGGGGCTGGAATGTTAGCATGTGGTCCCCGGTGCCCATGCAAGGCATTATTACCACGGACAAAATCACTTGCCAAAGGTCCTGCTGCAGAACAAATACAGTCTTGGCAAAAAGCCAGATTGCAGGCAAGAAAAACAAGGTCACAGCACAGGGACCTGGATGTCTGGGACTGCGCAACACACTCACACCCATCATCACCAGGTAGGAGAATTTTGCGTTGTCCTGAAGCCATACATACAAGAAAGAAACACAAAGCTCCACAATGCAAAGAGCACAAGGATTGTGATCAAAACCCCAGGATGTTTGACAATGATGATGTGTATTTGCCTAGTCCACGGCTTATCACATGTGCACAACATATGGATAAATTATGCGTGTCAAGAGGGTGCTCTCCTTTCTACTCCTGCATGAACAAGGGTAATGTGTCCTCTCTGCAATCAATGGAGTGTGGTGATGTGCCCTGCTCAAGAACTAGCTCCCATTCATCAGCTCTTTCATCTAATCCTGTCTCACAACCTTGTTCAAGACCTATCTCTCCTCCATGCCCCAGAAGTATCTCCCCTATCTTAGCTCCTTGCTCCAGACAAATCAGCTCCCCTTGTCACTCAAGATGGACCTCCCCTCCCCAGTTAAATCATGTCTCCTCTGCTCGCTCAAAATCCAACTTTCCTTGCTCAAGGTCTGTCTCCCCTCCTCATTCAAGACCTGATTCCCCTCATCACTCAAGATGGACCTCCCCTCCCCACTCAAGCCATGTCTCCACTGGTCACTCAAAATCCAACTTTTCTCACTCAAGGGCTGTCTCCCCTCTGCATTCAAGACCTCGCTCCCCTTGTCCTTGCTCAAGACCTGTCTCCCCTCGACATTCAAGCCCTCTTCCCCCTAGTCCTTGCCAAAGGTCCATCTCCCCACCTTGCTCAAGACCTATCTGCACTCCTTGCTTGTCACCTTGCTCCAATTCTTTCAGGAGACCTATCTCTCCTTGCTCCAGGTCTATCTCCCCTACAAGCCCAAAGTCTATTGTCCCATGTAAATCCCATTCTGTGAGCAAAATAGATGCTAATTCTCATTCCTCCCAAGACCCTTCATGCAGTTGTAAGCTGTACAATCCTTGCCGGGATTGCAACTGTCACAGAGTATGGACAACAGATCATGGCCGTCCAGTGCCCTGTTCAAATGCAACTCTGTGTCGAAACTGCCCTTGTCACAAAAGGAAGCTGCGCTCTTCTTGTTGGAGGAGGAAATATCCCAATGCCAAGAGACAGGGATCTCCGAAACGCAGAGGTATCGATAATCCCTGTAAGAAAACTTGGGATAACAGATCTATGGACGATGTGGAACTGCCTTCTCCAACATGTAAAACTTCTCCTTGTGTATTTTCTCCTCAGCCATGCTCCTCACCATCCCAATTGGGACCCAGCTTGTCAACTACTGTGAACTGTGACAGCCATAAAGAAGCCCCAGGGATTGGCAACCATGTCAATTTGTCAAGAGAGACATGCTATCAAGCAAGTCCAGTGGCAACCACTTCAGGCTCCCTCAGCCAACAATGTCTGAACTGTGACTGCCACAAAAATGCTGTGGGGATCTTCAGCAACACCAATCCTAACTTGTCAAGAGAGACATGTTATCAGGCAAGTCCAGTGGCATCCACTTCAGGTTCAATGAACTGGAATCCTAGCTCTGCTCCTTTAGTTTATGGTGGAAGCCCACCATGGCCTCCACTCTGCTGTACCCTACGGTGCACAGATTGTACCCCAAGTTGTGTCTCTTCAAGGACAGCCAACCCTGCAGTAGATCAGAACCATCATTTCAAAGGGAAGTGTCACAATCAAGCTAAACCAGCAACATTGCCCAGCAGCCTAAAACTCCTGAAAGCTGGAGCAAAGCCACCAAATAGTATTTGTAATACACCTCAGCATAAAGGACTCACTTTGTCACCAATGACTCCACCCCACAATTGCTGTTGTGGGATGTGTGAAGGCACAGATACATTTGTTCGCATCAAAATGATGTGCAGAACTTGCTGTTGTGTCCATTCCTGTTGTTGTGGAAACTGCCCTTGCTCCAACCCTTACTGTTCTGCTTTCCCAAAGAAGCATCCACATCCTTACCCCATCAGGTAAGGCCCTAGCATTGTGGTTATCAAGCTCTTACAGTCAGTGAGAAGTGTATGCATTGCTGCTTGAAGGTGAGTCCAGCTTACAACTGCCAGTTCCAATGATGATCCCAAGGGTCTGAAGCAGCATCAAATGGTTGGCAGCTGTTACCTTCAGCTGCTGGTACTGTGAGTGGAGAAGCTTGCAGCCTATGGAGGTAGCTGTCCTAGAGCTCTGCCTGTCAAACTGTTTTCTATCCAATTTGGGAGTGATCTTGTGATTCACTCAGCAGAATTTTGCAAGTTTGCTTCAGAGCAATTTTGATGAGATTGCTGTACAACTCAGCCCTTTGACAAGGAGCTGTCTATGCTTTTGCTGCTTACTTGGAAGTAAGAAGAAATTTAGCACATTCTTCAGGCATTTGTGTTGCTGCTCAGTCAACAGACTGATGAGAGAACCAGTAGTTTCTGAACCAGATACAGGTTTGTAGGTTGTTTCTTCAATCTTACAGTGTTCATACATTTGGCCAAAGATTTCCCAAGGTCGATCTTATTACAACAAATGTGGGCATAGTGGATAGATACATACAACTGGTGTTCTGAGTATTTGAAAATCTACTCAGTGTTACTTGGCTGACTTGGGAGAAGAACCAGAAGATTCAATGGATTTCGGAACAGCTTTGAACTGTTTGACTCCTGGTGGTTCTTTGGGTATTGACAAGGTTGCTCTTGGGTGGTGGATCTTGCATGCCAGTGATGAAGCTTCACAAATGGCTAAAGCTCAGTTACTGCAGTACCGAACCTGTGAAGCTCTGATAGGAGTATTGTCAAGTTCTTCAGCTGGGATTGCTGTGGATGAGCACCTCAGGTTCTTCCATTGTTTGATCTGTATATCCAGAGATGACCCGAACATTGATACTGTCCAGTATCAGAGCTTAATAAGCTTCACAGAATCTGTGAAACCATAGGGTCTACATACCATCACAGGACTTGTAGAATCTTATGTTTAAACCTTACATAACATATCACATCATGTGAGATTTGATTCCATTTCTTGATTTGAAATGTGGAACATCATGGAATGTCGAACGTGATAAACTGTGTGAACTTTGAAACCCAAATATGCATGTCACCTAATTATTAGACCCTGGCAAGCTATTTTTCTCATGAGGTTTCCATGCCAAAGGTGTGATTAAAGGCCAGAGTTTGGCAGGAATTGTCATTGCGTGTACCCTCTTTATCACCAAATTCTAAGCAAATATTTCTCCTCAACAAACAGAAGACCAAAAAACCAGAAGCTGTAATGACTAAAGAAGGTAATAAAACATTGTTTTTGTAAACCAGTGGAATTATATATTAAATTTGAAGTCTTCAATGCCATTCAATGACATTTTGCCCTTCCAGTGGAGAACAAAAAATTGTAGGACCGTTCACATGTGAAAGGCAACTGTTTTTCCAAACTTTCAACGTGGAGGGCACAAGTAGGATAAAAATTCCACTTAGTTTTATTGCTTAAACAGTATGGTTATAAATTGAAATAAAGGCCCAATCCTCTACAGACGAGAATCTATACAGTCCTCCCTTTGGGTTACTACTGCATGGGAGGATTAGGCCATGGTAGGATTCTTGGTGAAACTGTTGGTAAGCATTTTGTACACTTGAGGAATTTATAGCACTTGGAAAATGTTTCACTTATATTCAGTTTTTCAGTCAAAAGTGCTTAGAAGCTACGTGATTTTTTCATAAAATTTTAGTATACTGCCAGACAATGTTTCTTTTTTTTAATTCTCTTTTTTCAAGTTTGTGAAGTTGGTGGGTTGGTCATTATCCACAAGAGGAAGAGGACTTAGTCAAATTTCACTACATGTCCTAGAGGAAAGTAGAAAAATTTAGCCTTTAGAATTGCTCCAACATTTTGGTGACATGTTGGAACCAATTGTCTAAATATGGCAACTTCATTTTTTTTCTTCTCATAATGTGGTGATTTTGAGTCATTTTTTCCCATAAGAAAAAAAACTCTTTGTATCATTTGTGCCTCCATTTTCTCCTGGCCAAGTTGCAAATTTTTACTCAAATAAAAACATTGGTGTTAACTCCATTAAAGAGGTCATATTTCTTTGTTTCTTTGAAGGGCAAACTTTTGAACAATCTATAAATGAGAAGGGCATTATTGTGGGCAGTCTTTCAATGTGAAGGACAACAGTTGGAACACATACTTACAATATGTAGTTATTATGGAATTCCATAATGCAAAAGTATAATTAGTTAAATAGACCAAGAATTCTACATAGTAAATTGAAATTGGTCTATGGGTAGTCAATTTTATCATGATCATGATTTACTTAGTGATATGCAGAGGTTTTACATTAAAAGTTTGATGGGTCCAGAACCTACTTCGATGTAAAAAATCATACTCAAAAAAAAAAGTTTGATCATGGCTCATAGTGAACAATAGTGATATGCTTAACACATGCAAGTCGAACATTGTCTTTAAATTAGAAAAGGAAGCAAAGTAATGAATGGTGCATAACACGAAAGCATTTGCCAAATAGTTTGGGCCAAATACTAAATAAAGAAAAGCTAAAAAGCGTTGTTTGATGAGACCATTTATTAAGTAGTTGATTAGGTAAAGGCTAACCAAGCCTACGATGTTTAGTTGGTCTTTTTGGATGATCAACCACATTGGGATCAAGACATAGCCCTATGAGAGGCAACAACAATGGGAAATCTTGGACAATGGGTGAAAGCTTAATCTGGCAATATGGCATGAGTGAAAAAAGGCAATGTAGCTTGTAAAGCTCTTTCATCGAATATTTCACCTTATGTTATTATTGACAATTCTAGGTTATTGTAGGCTATTTCATTTTAAGTTATTTTTGTCTATTATAAATTATTTCACTTTAAATTATTTTTGGCAATCTTAAACAATTTTAATATATGACTATTAGTTGTTATTTTATTGGGGATATTGGTGGTTATTAATGGTTATTTTATTAATGGTTATTAATGGCTATTAATGGTTATTATATTAATGGCTATTGGTGGCTATTAATGATTATTTTATTAATGGATATTGGTGGTTATTCTATTAATGGTTATTGGTAAATATTTTATTGGTGGATATTTTATTGGTGGACATTAGTGGTAATTACTGGCTATTATATTAATAGTTATTAGTGGATATTTTATTAATGGATATTGGTGGTTATTAATGTTATTATATTAGTGGCTATTCTATTAATGGTTATTGGTGGTTGTTCCATTATAAGCCATTGGTGGTTATTCCATTATAAGCCATTGATGGTTATTTTATTGGTGCTTATTAATTGTTATTTTATTATTGGTTATTGGTGGTTATTATATTATAAGTTATTGTTGGTTATTATATGTTATATTATGATTATTGGTGATTATTTTATTATAAATTATTGTTGGATATCATAGCCTATTGATAGTTATTATATTATAGGGCTTTTTTTTAAAAATCATAGGTTATTATTTTCTATTTTAAGTTATTTTAGCTTAAGTCATTATATTTTATTTTAGATTATTTTAAGTTATTATATTTTAAATAAAATAATTTATAGTAACATAAAGTAGAATGACCTTCAATAACTTAAAATATAACTTGAAATAACATATATTAATTTTAAATAAAATAACCTAAGGTATAGCCTAAGGTTAGTTGAATAATTTAATTTAGAATAACTTTTAAAATTATAATAAGCTAGTTAAAATACCTTAAGGTAAAATAACGTATAATAATTTAAGGTACAATAATTATAATAACCTATAATGAGTTATAATAACATAAGGTATGAGTTAAAATAACTAAAATAATTTAAAATAATATATTGTATATCATAAAGTAACATATATATGATTTTTTAAAAACATAGAGATAAACCTATTTACTACAATAAATCATAATAATGAATTATGTTAACTAGTATTAAAACATGATGTTTACATAGTGATATTATAATGAAATAACTTTCACCAGGGTGAAATCAGTAAAATGCAATGAAATTATTCATTTATAGGGTGAAATCACTAAATTGTGATGAATTTATTTCACCTTTAAGGTCCCATAGTGATTTAGGCTAATAAACAACCCCCCACTTTTGTAGTAATGAACATGCATCTTGTTGTAATGTACATCTTTTACTTACAACAAGTCATGTATGGATATTATCATGAAAATTTTAAAAATATGATGGAATTTTGTCCATGTTTTATCAAAATCAAGATAAAATTGTTATTGGACCACCTCTTGCAAATCAAATTTTGAATTGTTCAAGAAATATAATAAAGTTTTATAATAAATATTGGAATTCCATTTATTATAATATCCTTTTGCATGTTTTTAGTATTTCATGAATATATAAAAAGGAAAAAATCACATATTTCCTTTTTAAGAAGGAAAAGAAAATATAAAAGAAAAACCAAGTACTTCAATTTAAGCTTAGAATAGAAAAAATGGAATTTTATAGAATAATGTTTTTTTGATGATCCCAAATATAGATTAAAAAGTTTGGGAACAACAAAATATGGTAATATCAAAATTCATGTAATTTTTTTTAAATGATTTCTAAGGAGTGGAGACAAAAAATTATAAACCAAAATATGAAATAATCGAAGAAGATAACTTTTTTTCCCCTAAGGAAATACACATTTTACATGAATCTTCTTCCACCATTTTAGTAAAAAATAATAGTATCGTTCAGGCAAGTACCAAGATTGCTTCAACTATTAATAGTTGAGTGACTAGACTACAAAACAAAAATTCCATCCTATCCCATCTAGACACATGTTGAGAATAATCCTAAGGTGTGAGGTGTGAAGCTTCAAAGATAATGTAATGATATTTGGGATTTGAACTAAGCTAATGTTAGGGTGAAAAAATTAAAAAATTAAAGTTTTTTATTACACATTTCCTTTAAATAAATGAACAATGCAAACAAACTAATACAAAGGCTTCATTAAGAACAATCTAAAAAAAGACTTAAAGATCTTCTAGATGGAATATCATATGTTAAGGATTTAAATGATTGGCATCCTAAGCAAAAGCTAGTGGTGGAAAAGGTTATATCTTTCTTTTGATTTTAATACCACCATTTCCATTAGGTTTTTTTTAGGTTTTTTTGGAGAAAAATGGTACCACAAAATTTGGTAAACCCATATCACTCCTTTCGAAAGGCTTTAAATGTAAAATGACACAATGCAAGTAGAGGACTATTCAAAAAGAAAAAGAAAAATTGTAATATAATTAATGAAATAGGGCTGATTTTTGACAGACTTGAACATAAGTGAGTTGTATTATTATTATTTTTAATTTCGAAGAAAAAGGATAGAAACAATGACTTGACATCATACAAATTGGAAACATATTATTGTCATTGTCTAAAGTTATTAAGAGGATATAGTGGTGGGTATAAATGTTAATAATATTAATATTACAATAAAAAACCCTAAATAAATTGATGGTTTTTCAGCTAGGGCTTTGACTATAAACTGTTTAATTATGAACTTTATTTTTCAAACCTCATGGAAGAAAATTATTGGTGAATTGAAAT
>Ga0116230_10000632_pt1 | contig 31256 bp, 27 predicted proteins | sample S1TSphfallax_3_FD_88678 | JGI IMG/M metagenome (GOLD analysis project Ga0116230, IMG submission 88678) | Host-associated microbial communities from peat moss isolated from Minnesota, USA - S1T2_Fd - Sphagnum fallax MG | ecosystem: Host-associated > Plants > Peat moss > Unclassified | place... | reverse complement strand
GCTGTTGCCGCCGGAGCCGTAGCCGGCGTCCAGGATGGTGTTGACGCCATTCGCGGCGAGCACCTCGAGCGCGGTGGTGAAGGCGGGCTCGGAGAGCGCGTGGGTGTCCTTGGCGAGGAAGAGCGGGCCGGCGATGCTCTGGCCGGCTCGGTACTCGACGATGGCCTGGGTGATGGCGAGGATGTGCGCGTAGTTGAAGCTGCTCTTCAAGGACGACCCACGATGACCGGACGTCCCGAAGGCGACGCGCTGCGCCTGGTCCTCAGGGTCGGGGTGGTTGGCGTAGAAGGCGGTGAGCAGGTGCGGCAGGTCGACGAGTCTGTCGGGTGAAGCGAGGTGGCCGGGTGTGTTGGCGAGCGGGTCGGACGGCATCGTGTCTGGCTGCATCGTTTCTGGCATCAGGGGAAGCATACCGCTTGAGATGCGAACTGCAAACGCGGAGGACGCGGAGGACGCGGAGGAGCGCGGAGGAACGGCTTACAGGCTGCCAGCCTCGGGGTACCTAAAGCTTCGCGGCGCCGAGCGCTGCCCTTTGGTTGCGGAGCTTGTAGAAGGCATAGCCGATCAGGTTGATGAGCAGCGTTGCGCCGAGGATCTTGGCGGCGAAGACGACCGGGTTCGCGCCGCTGTCGAAGGGGTAGGCGTTGAGCGCGAAGGTGACGACGATGGTGAGGAGCCCGACGCAGCACAGCACGGCGACCCAGAGCGGGATGCGCGCTCGCAGTTGCCGGATGCCGAAGATGGGGATGGCGAACATGACGAGGTAGGCCAGCGCGTAGAACTCGGTGGAGGCGTTGTTGAGCACGTTGAAGGCCTCGGCCGCGCGCACGCCGGCGCTGCCCAGCAGCAGCAGCAGGGCGACCAGCGCGGCGGCGAACAGGATGGAGTGGGTCGGGGTGCGGAAGCGCGGGTGCAGCCGCGCGAACCAGCTGGGCACCAGGTGGTCCCAGCCGGCGGCCATGGGCAGGCGGGCGACTCCGGTAAAGATAAAGCTGGCCGCGCCGAGCAGCCGCATCTGCAGCAGCAGAATGACCATTCGGGCGACGAAGGTGGCCAGGCGGCTATCGCCGAAGGCCAGGCGGAGGGTCTGCGGGACGGGCGCGATGTAGTTGATGGTGCTGCCGGTGAGCTCATGGAAGGCGAGCACGCTGGCGGTGCCGAGCACGAACATGACGATAATGATCGGGCTGGCGATCAGGATGGAGCGGCCGATGTCGCGGGAGGGCGCGTTGGCCTCGCCGGCCATGATGGCGATGTACTCCAGGCCGGAGGCGGCGAAGAGCGTCTGGCCGATGAGCGCGAGCGAGGTGGGGTCGGTGGCCGGCAGGTGCAGCTCGAACGGGGTGTAGTGGATGGGCGCGTGGTGCGCCATCGCCCAGAGCGGCGCAAGGATGAGCAGCGCAAAGGCGGTCATCATGGCCGCGGCGGAGACGTTGTGTATCCACTTGCCCAGGGCGAGCCCGCGGATGGCCGAGAGCGTAAGCGCTGCCAGCAGCACGGCCAGGATGGAGAACACGACCCGGTGGTTGTCCGGTATCCAGGCGGCCGAGGGGCCGACCATGAAGGCGAACTCGCTGGGCAGCTGGAAGAGCAGCAGCGCCATGACCACCATGCCGTAGACCCAGATGTTCCACGCGGTCAGGAAGCCGAGGGCGTCGCCGAAGGCGCGCCGCGCCCAGACGTAGAGGCCGCCTTCGAGGGGCATCTCGCGGTTCAGGGTATAGACCGCTACCGCCATGGGCAGATAGAAGACCGCGAAGGAGAACAGCCAGACCAGCGTCTGGGCATGGCCGAGGCCGGCGGCCAGGCCCACCCAGGAGCTGCCCACCACCGTGAGCACCTGCGAGAGGACGAGGTCGCGCAGACCCAGCTGGCGGGAGAGGTGGTGGCTGGCGGCTGGGTCGTTGGCGACAGGAACCGGAGCGGAGGTGGGCATGAGCGTAGCGGCTTTGAGGGAAGGTATCACAGCCGCGGCCGGGCGCCACGTCGGCGGGAGCTACGGCGGCGAGGGCCACGGCAGCCTGCCACATTGCCCATTGCAATTGCCGATTGCAATTTCCCCGGGCCGGGATTAGAAATGTGCTTTCCCTTGGTTTCTTTCCTGCGTGCTCATGGCTGCCAGTTTCAGGGCCGTTGCCTGCCTGCTTTGCAGAGTTGACACCGTTGAGGGCAGTTCCGAGGACGAGGACGTGTCGAACGGGCTCCCGTTATGGGGTGGGCTACGCGCGCTGGCATGTGCCACGCTGGCGCTGTGGGGAGTGCCCGCCTGGGCGGTGCAGGCGACGTTGCTGGCCGATGCCCATGTGAGCAGCGCGCAGCCGACGGTCAACGCCGGCTCGTTGAGCAATCTGCGCGTAGGCGCGGGGTATACGACGCTGCTGCAGTTCGACCTGGGCGTGCTGCCGGCGGGCACGACGGCCGCGCAGGTGACCAAAGCCACGCTGCGGGTGTACTGCAACCGCGTGGACGCAGCCGGCGCGGTCGCGGTGCAGACGGTGGGCGGTGCGTGGACCGAGGCCGCCGTCACCTACGCGACGCTGCCCTCGCTGGGGACGACGGTGACCAGCGCCCAGGTGGGCACGGCCGGCCAGTTCATCACCTTCGATGTGACGGCGGTGGTGCAGGGGTGGGTGGGCTCGCCGGGGTCGAATGCAGGCCTGGCGCTGACGGCGAGCGCGGCGACGGCGGTGCAGTTCGACAGCAAGGAGAGCGACGAGACCAGCCACGCCGCTGAGTTGGAGATTGCGCTGGCCGCGGGCGGCAGCGGGGCCGTGGGCGCGACGGGCGCCACGGGAGCTACTGGCCCCGCGGGACCCGCAGGCCCGGTGGGTGCCACGGGTGCGCAGGGACCGATGGGCCTGCAGGGGCTGCCCGGCGTCGCCGGTGCGATGGGTGCGACAGGGGCTACAGGTGCTACAGGCGCGACGGGTGCTACAGGCGCGCAAGGTCAGCAGGGCATTCAGGGAGCTCAAGGAATTCAGGGCATTCAAGGCTTGACCGGCGCTACAGGCGCGACGGGCGTGCCTGGGACGGCGGCGGCGGCCGGTGCAACTGGTGCGACAGGTGCAACTGGGCCGCAGGGGCCGGCGGGCGTCCCTGGCCCTGCCGGCGCGATGGGGGCGACCGGCGCGACGGGCGCGGCCGGACTCGTCTATCAGGGTACGTACAGCTCGGTACAGAACTACGGGTTGGGCGACGTAGTGAGCTACGGCGGGTCGAGTTGGGTGTCGCTGACTGCGTTCAACGTCGGGCAGACGCCGGGGCTTTCGCCGGGATACTGGGGGGTGCTGTCCGTCCAGGGGCCGGTGGGCGCAACCGGTGTCGCCGGTGCGGCCGGTCCGACGGGTGCGACCGGGCCCCAAGGGCCGATGGGGCCGCCCGGAGCGCAAGGAGCGACGGGTGCGCAGGGCGTCGCCGGGCAGGCGGGCGCGCAGGGGATTGCCGGGGCCACGGGTGCTATGGGCTTGCCGGGGCCGGCGGGCGCGACCGGCCCGCAGGGGCCGGTGGGGCTGAACTTCCTCGGGGCCTACGACTCGACGGTGAACTACGCGCTGGGCGATGGCGTGCTGTGGCAGGGCGCGGGTTGGGTGTCGCTGATCGCTGGAAATCATGGCAACGCGCCGGACCAGAGCCCGCAGGCGTGGGCGATGTTTGCGGCCAGCGGGGCCGTGGGCGCGACCGGCGCTACCGGAGCAGCGGGAGTGAACGGCATCAACGGCGCGACCGGCGCGACGGGGGCTATGGGGGCGACGGGCGCCACCGGAGCGACGGGTGCGCAGGGCGTGGCCGGCATGGCGTATCAGGGTACGTACAGCTCGGTACAGAACTACGGCCTGGGCGACGTGGTGGGCTACGGCGGGTCGAGCTGGGTGTCGTTGCAGGCCGGGAACGCGGGGCAGACGCCGGGGTTCAGCCCCGGGAGCTGGGCGCTGCTCGCGGCCGAGGGCAGTGCGGGCGTGCAGGGTCCGGTGGGCGCAACCGGGCCTGCCGGTGTCCCTGGGCCGGCCGGCGCTCAGGGCTTGCAGGGACTCCAAGGCGTCCAGGGCGCGACCGGGCCGCAGGGGCCGGTGGGTCCGCAGGGGCTGGCCGGAGCGACCGGGCCGGTCGGGGCGACGGGCGCGACGGGAGCGCAGGGCGTCGCGGGGCAGGCCGGCGCACAGGGGATTGCGGGGGCTACCGGCGCGACGGGTTTGCAGGGGCCGGCGGGCGCGACCGGGCCGCAGGGGCCGGTAGGGCTGAACTTCCTCGGCCCCTATAGCTCGACGGTGAACTACGCGCTGGGCGATGGCGTGCTGTGGCAGGGCGCGGGTTGGGTGTCGCTGATCGCTGGAAATCATGGCAACACGCCGGACCAAAGCCCGCAGGTGTGGGCGATGTTTGCGGCCAGCGGGGCCGTGGGCGCCAGCGGTGCTGCGGGCGCTGCGGGCGCGACCGGAGCGACCGGGCCGATGGGGCTGCCGGGCGTGGCGGGAGCGACGGGCCCGACGGGTGCGCAGGGCGTCCAGGGGGTGGTGGGGCCTGCCGGCGCGGCTGGCCCACAGGGTGCGACTGGGCCGCAGGGTCCCGCGGGCGCGCAGGGGTTGACGGGCGCAACTGGGCCCGAAGGCCCGGTGGGGGCGACGGGACCGCAGGGCGTTGCGGGACAGGCCGGCGCGCAGGGCATTCCGGGGTTGACCGGAGCGACCGGGCCGCAAGGGGCCGCTGGGGTTGCGGGGGCGACCGGACCCACCGGTGCGACCGGGGCGACGGGGGCGACCGGCGCGGTGGGCATGAACTTCCGCGGGGCCTGGTCGCAGCAGGTCAACTACGCGGTGAACGATGCCGTGACCTACGCCGGCTCGACCTATCTGGCGCAGGCGGCAGTTACGAATGTTGAGCCGGACACCAGCACGCAGGCCTGGGCGGTGGTGGCGCAGGCGGGCGGCGCGGGGCCGACCGGGCCGACGGGTACGGCGGCGACGGTGACCCTGGGTACTGTGACGACGCTGGCCGCGGGCTCACCGGCGACGGTGACCAACAGCGGGACGGCGCAGGCGGCGGTGTTGAACTTCGGCATCCCGCAGGGCGCGGCTGGCGCAGCGGGTTCGGGCGGGAGCAGCGGGGGTAGCGGGAGCTTCGCGGCGGTCTTTCATCCGGTCAGCTACGCGACCACCTATTACTCGGTGAACACACCCAACGCGAGCACCAACGAGCTGGGCACGGCGGCAACCACCGGCGTGCTGGCGTGGGTGCCGCTGGGCTGCACGGCGACGCAGCTGAGCGTGTACTCGCAGCAGTCGAACACGATTAAGGTGACGCTGCGGGTGGGCCTGCCGGGGGCGATGGCGGCGAGCTCGCTGGCGTGCTCCCCGGCGACCAACGGCAGCTGCACGGCGACCGGCTCGGTGACGGTGGCGGCGGGCGACTTCGTGGATTACGAGATCGATTCGGCGTCGAGTACGGCGGCCGGGGTGTGGACGGCGCTGCAGTGCCAGTGATGCGGCGGTGGCCGGATGGAAGGAGAGCGGTCGCTTGCTACCGCAAGCGATACCCCACCCTTTCGGGATGAGACTCCGAAAGGATGGGCCACCCAGTAGTCGTCGGGATGAAGCTCCGAAAGGATGGGCCACCCGGCGGAGAAGAGTCAGCGCCAGCCGAGGGCGGCGGACATCTGGTCGGCGAGGGTGAGGGGGTCGAAGGGTTTGAAGAGGACGGCGGCGACGCCGAGGTCGGCGAAGCGGCGGGGGTCGATGTCCTGCGAGCGTTGGGCGCCGTGGACGCTTTTGGAGCTTGCGGTGCGGGTGGTGAGCAGGATGACGGGGATCCTGGCGAGGCTGGGGGAGCGTTGCATCTCGCGGAAGGTGGCGGGGCCGTCCATGGCGGGCATGGCGGCGTCGAGCAGAACGGCGTCGGGTGGGTTGAAGGTCGCGGTGCGGATGCCGTCTTCGCCGGAGCTGGCGGTGTCGACGCACCAGCCGGCGTGGGTTTCGAGGGAGAGGGCGGCGCCCTCGCGGATGTCGTCTTCGTCGTCGATGATGAGCACGCGGCGCATGCGATTGATTCTAGGAAGCAGGCCAGAGGAGACAAGGGGATTTGCTGTGGGGAAGGTGTGGAATTCCCGAGCTGGGAGTGGGTTCAGGCGAGGGGCGGCTGGTCGGGCTGCGGTGGGTCGGGGAGCGTTTGTTGGCTGAGGGCGATCAGGGCCTCGCGGGCCTCGAGGGCGGCGAGCTTGCGGTTCTCGAGCGCAGCGGGGGAGAAGTGGATGGGCTCGGGGGCGAAGGTGACGGTGGCGTGCAGGCCGTGCAGGCCGGCGAAGTTCCAGATGTGCTGCCACAGGCCCTGGGGTCCCCAGTGGACGTCGTTGCGCGCGGTGCGGCCGGCGGCGAGGTCGCGCGGGGTGAGCGCGTAGCGGATGAAGCCGGCCCAGACGGGCACCTGCGAGGCGAGGGCCTGGGCCAGCAGGCCGGAGCGCAGTTCCATTATGGGCTCGTCGCCGAGGCCGGTGGTGCCTTCGGGGAAGAAGACGACGGGGAGCCCATCGGCGAAGCCCTGGGCCATGCCCTGGGCGGCGCGCTGGGCGGAGCCGCCGACGCCGCGGGCGACGTAGACGGTGCCGCCCATCCTGCTGATCCAGCCCAGCACCGGGGTGGCGCGGAGTTCGATCTTGGAGACGAAGACGCAGGGGCGGAGCGCGCCGTGGAGCACGATGTCGACGTAGGAGAGGTGGTTGGAGATCACCGCGCCGTTGTTGGGTACGGGGCCGCAGGTGGTGTAGGTGATGTCCATCGAGCGAAGCAGGCGGCGGCCGATCTGGGAGAGCCAGGCGGCGCGTTCGGCGCGTGTCTCAGGCCGCAGGACCAGAACTTCGAGGATGGCGTAGCCGAAGACGGCGGCGACCTTGAGGAGGCGATAGAGCCGGCGGAGAGTGCTGAAGAGAGAAGACACGCGAGGCAATTCCTTGGCGACGAGGTGTCCACTCTTCCAAGAGGGGGCGAACGTCCTCTCAGAGTGTAGCTGGATGCGGCTGGGTTATCCGGCTGGGTTCTCGGGCGACGGCTGGCCGCGGATGTGTGCTGAGGGTATCGGTATGCTGGAGGACATGAGCGGTATGGGGCAGATGAATCCGGCGGGTGAACGGGAGGAGCAGACCGAGCGAGCTTCCATAGCCCAGCGGTGGGTGGTGCAGCCGCTGCGGCAGCTGCTGTGCATGGGGGCGACGCCGGAGCGGCTGGCGTGGTCGCTGGCGGTGGGCGTGGTGGTGGGGGTGAACCCGCTGCTGGGCTCGACGACGCTGGTGGCGCTGGCGGCGGCGGGGGCGTTTCGGCTGAACCTGGTGGCCAGCCAGCTGGGCAACCACCTGATGTATCCGCTGGAGCTGGCGCTGTTTCCGGTGTTCGTGGAGCTGGGGTCGCGGATGTTTGCCACCCAGCGGCTGGCGCTGGGCGGGGGGGCGTTGTGGGCGGCGGTGCGGCAGCATCCGTGGCAGATGACGCAGGCGCTGTGGGGCTGGGAGTGGCATGCGCTGGTGGTGTGGGCGGTGTTCGCGCTGGTGGCGGCGCCGGTGCTGGCGGTGGGGCTGCGGCCGGTGCTGGAGCGGATGGCACAGCGGCCGCGCTGCGCGGAGCTGGAAGCGGATTTGAAATAGGCACCGTTGTGCCGCCGGGCAGCGGCGGGAGACAATCGCGACAGCATGAACGTGAACTTTGCCGAGCGCGCGCACAACCACAACTGGAAGCTCGACCCCATCGTGCGTTCGCTGCTGGATACGGACTTCTACAAGCTGCTGATGCTGCAGTTCATCTGGAAGAACTTTCCCGCAACGCCTGTCACCAGCGAGGTGCACAACCGCACGGTGCGGGTGCGGCTGGCCGAGCGCATCGGGGCGGCGGCGCTGCGCGAGCAGCTGGACCATGTGCGGACGCTGCGGCTGCGGCGCAGCGAGCTGGTGTGGCTGGCCGGCAATACGTTCTACGGCACCAAACAGATCTTTCAGCCGGAGTTTCTGGCCTGGCTGGAGCACGACTTCCGGCTCTCGGACTATGAGATCGCCGAGCACGAGGGGCAGCTCTCGCTGCGCTTCTCCGGGTTGTGGACGGAGGTGACGATGTGGGAGGTGTACGCGCTGGCGATCGTGAGCGAGATGAAGACGCGCGCCGCGCTGGCCACGCTGAATGAGCTGGAGCTGGACGTGCTGTATGCGCGGGCCAAGACGCGGCTGTGGGACAAGATCGAGCGGCTGCGTGGCGTGCATGGGCTGCGGCTTTCGGACTTCGGCACGCGGCGGCGGCACAGCTTTCTGTGGCAGGAGTACTGCGTGCAGGCGCTGGCGACGGCGCTGAATGCGCCGGGCAGCGAGCGGTTCATGGGCACGTCGAACACGGCGCTGGCGTACAAGCACGACCTGGAGGCGATCGGCACGAACGCGCACGAGCTGCCGATGGCGATGGCGGCGATGGCCTCGCGGGGCAGCGACGAGGCGCTGCGGGCGGCGCAGTACCGGGTGCTGGAGCTGTGGGCCGAGAGCTACAACAATGAGCTGCTGATCCTGCTGCCGGACACCTTCGGGACGACGCAGTTTCTGCGCAGCGCGCCGGAGTGGGTGGCGCGGTGGACGGGCGAGCGCATCGACAGCAAAGACCCGTTCCTGGCGGGCGATGAGTACATTGCGTGGCTGGTGAGCCGCAACCAGGACCCGCGCAGCAAACGGCTGATCGCGAGCGATGGGCTGGATGCGGAGGGGATCGTCGAGCTGCACCGGTACTTCGACGGGCGGATACGGTTTTCGGCCGGCTGGGGCACGCTGCTGACCAACGATTTTCGCGACTGCCATCCGCGGGGCGAGGACAGCTTCGAGCCCATCAGCCTGGTGTGCAAGCTGACCAGCGCGGACGGCGTGGCGACGGTGAAGCTGAGCGACAACCCCCGCAAGGCGACCGGGCCGGCGGAGGAGATCGAGCGCTATCGAAGGGTGTTTGGGAGCCCGGTGCTGGAGGATGTGCCGGTGCTGGTGTAGGTGTACCGTATGCGGTACACTAAGCTAAGCAAGACAGTGTCACGGTCGAGCAGGAAACGGATTCACGCATACTTCTTCCGGACAGCTGCAGGCCGCGAGCCGGTTCGCGCGTGGCTGAAGTCCTTGCAACCCATCGAGGACCGCAAGCGCATCGGTACGGACATCCGAGCGGTTGAGTTCGGCTGGCCTATCGGGATGCCAACATGCCGCCCGTTGCAAGACGGCCTATTTGAGGTCCGCACAAATTTGACGAATGGGCGCATCGCACGGGTGTTGTTTTACATCGACGTGCAGGGCCGCATGGTTCTGCTGCACGGCTTTATCAAGAAGACGCAGAAGACGCCGGACGAAGATATCCACCTTGCCCGCAGAAATAAACGGCAGCATCAGACAGACACGAGGCCGATCCAATGAGCGCAAAAAAGGTCAGCACCCATACGGGAAGTTCCTTTGATGATTTCCTAGAAGAAGAGGGTATCCGCAATGAAGTCGAAGGCGCAGCCATCAAGAAGGTGCTCGCCTGGCAGTTTGAGCAGGAGATGCTCAAGCAACAAAAGACCAAGCAGGGCATGGCGAAGGAGCTTCGCACCAGCCGCTCCCAGTTGGACCGTCTCCTCGATCCTGATAACACTGCGGTCTCGCTGGAGACGATTACGCGTGCGGCGAATGTTCTTGGTATGCAGCTCGTTTTTGAGATTCGCGATAGAAAGCGGCAGGCTGCGCGCCAGGGTTGATAGCCCACAGCCTTCGGCATTTTGCCCGACTGCTTCTATGGCTCATATACTTCTCCCATGTACCGCTTCTCCCAACCCCTTCGTGTCGCTGCCGCGGCCAGCCTGATCTCTCTGTTTGCTACGCAGCCGGTGTGGGCGTGGGGTACGGACGGGCACCGCATCATCAACCGGCTGGCGGTGCAGTATCTGCCGGCGGATGTGCCGGCGTTTCTGCGCAATGCGAATGCGCTGGATGTGGTGGAGTACCTGGGGCCGGAGCCGGACCGCTGGCGCAGCCGGAACGAAGATGAGCTGAGCCAGACGCAGGCGCCGGAGCACTTCATCGACCTGGAGTGGGCGCGGTATGGCGAGGTGCCCTGCGCGGCGTCGGTGGCCGGCTGCGGTGCGGACGGGAAGATGTTTCCGCGCCGGCGGTATGACTTTATCCGTGCGCTGGCGGCGGCGCAGCCGGCGCACCCGGAGCTGCAGCTGACGCCGGAGAAGATCGGCCTGCAGCCCTGGCAGACCGAAGAGGTGTGGCAGCGGCTGAAGGCGGACATGCGCGAGTATCGCGGGCTGGTGGCGGCGCACAAGCCCACCGCCGGGGTGGAGACGGCGATCCTGTTCGATTGCGGCTGGCTGGGGCACTACGTGGGCGACGGCTCCATGCCGTTGCACACCAGCATCGAGTACAACGGCTGGGTGGGGCCGAACCCGAACCACTACACCACCGACCACTATATCCATGGATTGTTCGAGAGCACCTATGTGGCGGAGAACATCCGGCCGGGTGAGGTTGCGCCGCTGGTGGCGGCGAGCCAGGTGCATGCGGTGCGGGACGAGTGGACGAACTACCTGGCGTATCTGGAGCACTCTCATACGCTGGTGGAGCCGACGTATCAGCTGGAGAAGGCGGGTGCGTTTGCGGGCGCGGGCACGCCGGAGGGCAAGGCGTTCGTGGAGGAGCGGCTGGCGGCGGGGGCGATCCAGCTGCGCGACATGATCGCTTCGGCGTGGGTGCACTCGGCCGAGCCGGTGCCGCCGTACCGGCCGTAAGCGGACCCGGTTTGGAGCCGTGAATTCAAACAAAACCCGCATCAGCACTGGCGAAACGCGATATACTTAGCCTCGTGATGACAACGAAAAAAGAGCTTCTGAAGGCTGAAATTCAACACATCGACATCAAGCAGCACAACGTTGTGCCGCTGGTGGACGCGATGGCGTCCATGGCCTACAGCTCGCGCGATCTGGCGCGCGCGGCGAGCATCTACGAGATGATGCTGCGCGACACCGAGTGCGGGGTGGTGCTGTGCCTGGCGGGCTCGCTGATCTCGGCCGGCCTGCAGAAGGTCATCGTCGACCTGGTACGCAACAACATGGTGGACGCGATCGTTTCGACGGGCGCGAACATTGTGGACCAGGACTTCTTCGAGGCGCTGGGCTACCGGCACTACATCGCCGGCGATGAGTACAAGTACGGCGCGGGCGACGCGACGCTGCGCGAGCTGATGATCGACCGCATCTACGACACGTTCATCGATGAGGAAGAACTACGCATCTGCGATGAGACGACGGAGAAGATCATCAACTCACTCGAGCCGCGGGCGTACAGCTCGCGCGAGCTGATCGCGGAGATGGGCAAATATCTGCAGCAGAACGGGCGCACGCCGGATGCCGGCCAGGCGGACTCGATCGTGCTGGCCTGCTATGAGAAGGGCGTGCCGATCTTCTGTCCGGCGTTCTCGGACTGCTCATTCGGCTTCGGCATCGTGGCGCACCAGCATGCGCGGCAGGGCAAGAAGGTGGTCTCGATCGATTCCGGCAAGGACTTCTACGAGCTGACGCAGTTGAAGATCGCCAACCCGACGACCGGGCTGCTGATGATCGGCGGCGGCGTGCCGAAGAACTTCGCGCAGGACATCGTGGTGGCGGCGGACATCCTGGGTGTGGAGGCGTCGATGCACAAGTACGCCATCCAGATCACGGTGGCCGATGCCCGCGACGGCGCGCTTTCGGGCTCCACGCTGAAGGAGGCCAGCTCCTGGGGCAAGGTCGACCTGACCTATGAGCAGATGGTGTATGCGGAGGCGACGATCGCGTTTCCTCTGATCGCGGGGTACGCCTTCCACAAGCAGGCGGCCGCGGAGCGCAAGGGTAAGCGGTTCGCGCAGGTGCTGGAGCCGGTCACGGCGTAGGGTCCAGGGTTCAGGGTTTAGCCACCCCAGCGAGCCAAGAACGCTCGCCGGGGACCCCGGCAGGGTTCAGGGTACAGAGGACGGCGGAGCTCACGGGCTTCGCCGTTTTGCGTTTGCGCGGGGCTTTAAAACTGTTTCCTCCTATGTAAAGTCTCCGGCGAGACGGGCAAAACGCAGATTCCCTTCGGGAATGACAAAAACATACAAAGATCGGGAATCCCAGAAAGTTACGTCTGTGAGAGGACGATTCTTTGGGACGCATCTGAAGGGGTGCGGAGGCAAATGCCTGCGCATGAGCCGACGACCGCGTGGATGGGGTAGGTTAGGAGAGATGAGCGAGATGCAGACCATTCCGACCAGTGTGTCCGCGCTGATGGGGCGCAGCGTGGTGGACGCCGCGGGCCGGCCCTGCGGGTGGGTGCAGGAGTTTGCGGTTGAGGTTTCGCGCGACCAGGCGCATGTGGCCGGGCTGGTGCTGCGGCAGCGGCGCAAGGGCAAGCAGCCGCGCCAGCTGCTGGTGCCGGTGGAGTCGATCGAGTGGCCGGTGGAGGGTGCGCCGCTGCGCACGAGCGCGCAGCCGCAGACGTTCGTGAAGAGCGACGACTACCTGTTGCTGGACTACGACGTGCTGGACCAGCAGATTATCGACGTGGATGGGCGCAAGGTGGTGCGCGTGAACGACGTGAACCTGCTGTGGGAGCGCGCGGGCGCCGATGGGCGGGTGGGTCTGCTGGTGCAGGAGGTCGAGGTGGGCACGCGGGGGGCGTCGCGGCGGCTGTTCAAGGGGCTGCCGGAGGCGCTGATCGCGGGCATCTCCGGCCAGTTCCGTTCGCGGGTGATTCCGTGGGACTGCGTGGACCTGATTGAGCGCGACCCGGCGCGGCGGGTGCGGCTGAAGATCGGGCAGGAGCGTCTCTCGAAGCTGCATCCCTCCGACATCGCGGAGATATTGGAGGAGCTGGCGCCGGCCGAGCGCGACGCCGTCTTCTCCAGCCTGCCGGAGGAGACCGCGGCCGAGGCGCTGGAGGAGGTGGAGCCGAAGCTACAGAAGGCGCTGCTGCAGGGGCTGGACTCCGAGCGCGCGGCCGAGATTATCGAGGAGATGGACCCGGGCGCGGCCGCGGACCTGCTCAACGAGCTGAGCGAGGAGGAGAGCGAAGCGATCCTCGAAGAGATGGCACCGGAGGAGCGCGAGGACCTGGAAGAGCTGCTCGAGTTCTCCGACGATACGGCGGCCGGGTTGATGACGACCGACTACATGAGCGTGCCGGTGGAGGCCACGGTGGCCGAAGCGGTGGCGGCGCTGCGGGAGTTCGAGGGCGACCCGGACACGGTGACCGAGGTGTACCTGGTGGATGCGGAGGGCAAGCTGGCCGGCGTGGTGACGCTGCCAAAGCTGCTGCTGGCCTCGGCGGAGGTGAAGCTGGCGACGCTGGTCGATGGTCACCGGGTGAGCTGCGGGCTGCATGCCAAGGCGGCGCAGGTGGCCGAGCTGTTCGACAAGTACAACCTGCGGTCGCTGGCGGTGCTGAATGGGCAGGGGCACATCGCCGGGGTGATCCACGCGGAGCAGGTGATCGGGCAGCTGCTGGAGGCGTAAGGGCACGGGACCCGCAGTTTCGTGGCTGTACAGGCAAGATGCAGGTCTCTCCACTGCGGCGGCAAAAGCGCCGCCTCCGGTCGAGATGACAAAAATGACACCGCGGTGAGGGAGTAGGAGCGAGGGTGAAGATTCTGTATGCCGGGCAGCTTTCGCCGAACGACTCCGCGCTGTACCGGTTGTGGGCGCTGGAGCGGCTGGGGCATACGGTGGTGCGGCTGGACGCCCGGGGCTATGAGCCGGCGAGCGCGCTGCTGCGCAAGGTGCAGCACCGGGTGCAGGCGGGGCCGTGGGTGTCGCGGCTGAACCGCGATGTATTGGCGCTGGCGGAGCGAGAGCGGACGCAGATGGGCGGGTTGCAGGTTTTTTGGGCCGACAAGCTGCTGGGGCTGCGGCCGGCGACGGTGCGGGCGCTGCGGGGGACAGGCGTGGCGACGGTGAGCTACATGATCGACAACGCCTTTGGGCCGCGGCGCGACCCGGGATGGCGGCTCTACAAGCGGTGCCTGCCGGAGTTCGACCTGCATGTGGTGCAGCGGGACAGCAACGTGGCGCAGTACCGCGCCCGCGGCGCGCGCGAGGTGCTGAAGGTGCAGACGGCGTTCGAGGAGACGCTGCACTTTCCTCCGCCGGCGGGCTGGAGCGACGCGGACCGCGACCGCGGGGTGTCGTTCATCGGCACACCGTATGAGCAGCGAGCGCAGTTTCTGGCCGCGCTGTGGCGCGAGGGCGGGCTGCCGGTGGTGGTGAGCGGCGGCGGCGGGTGGGAGCGCAAGCTGGACGCCGAGGCGGCGGCTGCGATTTATACCGGCGAGGAGCTCTATGGCGCGGCGTACCGCGAGGCGATCTGGCGGTCGAAGATCAACCTGAGCTTTCTGACGCACTCGAATGAGGACGAGTTTGCGCATAAGAGCTTTGAGATCGCGGCGTGCGGCGGGTTTCTGCTGGCGGAGCGCTCACCGGGGCACCTGGAGCGGTTCGTCGAGGACGAGGAGGCGGTGTTCTTTTCGGACTATGCGGAGTGCGTAGCGAAGCTGCGCCGGTATCTGCCGGACGAGGCGGCGCGGGCGAGGATCGCGGCGGCGGGGCGGGCGCGGGCGGTGCGCAGTGGATATGGGAACGATGCGCAGGTGGGGAAGATCGTGGAGCGGGTCGCGGAGCTGGCTATGACTACCCTCCGGGGCTAAAGCCCCTGTTCCAAGACAGCGTACTGTACGAGCGAAAGCTCGTACCCTTCCAAGCAAGAGCAAGGGCCAATGCGGGGGTTCCCTCGGCTTCGCTCGGGACAGGCCCTTCGCTGCGCTCAGGATGACGGCGAAGAACAGGCAACGGCAAGGGCCAATGCGGGTCTCTCCGCTGCGCATGACGATGAAGCCGTCATGCTCCGGTCGAGAGGACAAATCAAAAGAGGTGATGAAGAGGTCCGCTCCGGTGGAGAGGACAAGTCGTTCTGGGAAGATGAAATTGGGTGTGTTCGGGTTAGTCTTGGAGAGATGGCCGGTGTGGCCGGCCGGCGACTTCAATGGGTGCGGTGACGATGTGAGTTTTTTCAAGCGCTGGCGGACCAGCCTCTTTCTGTTCTTCGCGGTGCTGGGTCCGGGCTTCATCACGGCGAACGTGGACAACGATGCCGGGGGCATCCTTACGTACTCGCAGGCGGGCGCGCAGTACGGGTACAAGCTGCTGTGGACGATGCTGCCGATCACGATCGCGCTGATCGTGGTGCAGGAGATGTGCGCGCGCATGGGCGTGGTCACGGGCAAGGGGCTCAGCGACCTGATCCGCGAGGAGTTCGGGCTGCGCACGACGTTTTTCATCATGGTGCTGCTGGTGGTGGTGAACTTCGGCAATGTGATCGCCGAGTTTTCCGGCATCGCGGGCTCGATCGAGCTGTTCCACATCAGCAAGTACATCAGCGTGCCGCTGTGCGCGGTCGCGGTGTGGCTGCTGGTGGTGCGCGGGGACTACAAGAGCGTGGAGAAGATCTTCCTGGTGGCGAGCGGATTTTATGTCTGCTACATCGTGGCCGGGGTGCTGGCGCAGCCCTCCTGGCACGAGGCGCTGGTGGAGACGGTGCGGGTGCCGGGGCGGGCGGTGTGGAGCGACCGCAACTACGTCTACATGACGGTCGGGGTGATCGGCACGACGATCACGCCGTGGATGCAGTTCTACCTGCAGTCTTCGGTGGTGGAGAAGGGCGTGAACGTGAAGCAGTACGCGGCCAGCCGGATGGACGTGATCGTGGGGTCGATCTTCTCCGACATCGTGGCGTGGTTCATCATCGTGGCCTGCGCGGCGACGCTGTGGACGCACAACATGCGCAACATCGTGGTGCCGGCCGACGCGGCGCAGGCGATGAAGCCGCTGGCGGGGGACTTCGCCGGGCTGCTGTTCTCGGCGGGCCTGTTCAATGCGTCGTTCTTCGCGGCGAGCGTGCTGCCGATCTCGACGGCGTACAGCGTGTGCGAGGGGCTGGGGTTTGAGAGCGGGGTGGACCGCAGCTTCCGCCAGGCGCCGTTTTTTTACTGGCTGTATACACTGCTGATCGTGGCGGGCGCGGCGGTGGTGCTGATCCCGAACTTTCCGCTGGTGACGATGACGATCCTGAGCCAGGTGCTGAACGGCGTGCTGCTGCCGTTTGTGCTGTACTTCATGCTGAAGCTGATCAACAACAAGAGCCTGATGGGGCGGCATGTGAACTCGTACGCGTTCAACATCGTGGCCTGGGCGACGGCGATCATCGTGGTGGGGCTGACCGGTGTGATGCTGTGGCAGTCGCTGCACCAGATGATGGGAGGCAGCTAGTGGAGGCGCGGCAGTGGACGACCGAGGAGTTCCACGCGCAGGTGCATGCGCTGGCGCCGAAAGTCGCGGTGTTCGACTGCGACGGCACGCTGTGGGGCGGCGATGCGGGCTCAAGCTTTATGCGCTGGAGCATGGAGACCGGGCTGCTTTCGGCCGAGCGCACGGCGTGGCTGCAGGAGCGCTATGCGGGTTACAAGCGCGGCGAGGTGTCGGAGCTGGCGATCTGCGGGGAGATGGTGCAGGTGTATGCGGGGCTGGAGGTCGCGCGGCTGCGCAGCGCGGCGGCGGAGTTCTTTGCCGGGCATGTGGAGGCGATGATCTTTCCCGAGCTGCGCGCGCTGGTGGCGCAGCTGCGCGACCGGGGCGTGGAGATCTGGGCGGTGAGCTCGACCTGCGACTGGGTGATCGAGGAGGGCGTGCGGCGGTTCGGGCTGCCGCCGGAGCGCGTGCTGGCGGCGCGGGTGCGCTGCGAGCATGGCCGCGCGACGGAGACGCTGCTCGATGTGCCGACCGACGAGGGCAAGGTGGCGAGCCTGCGCGGCGTGGGCATCGCGCGGCCGGACGCGGTGTTCGGCAACTCGGTGCACGATGCGGCGATGCTGGGGACCGCGCGCGGCGCGTTCCCGGTGAATCCTTCGGCGGAGCTGCTACTGCGCAGCGCGATGGAGGGCTGGGCGGTCTACTACCCGGCAACGGTATCCGGCAGCGCGCGGCCGTGAGCGGGCTTCCATAAAGCGGAACGCCGCGGGGCTGCGCATCCACTCCGCCAATGCGTGCGTAGTCGAAGTGCGGGTCGGCTACGTCTACACTGAGCAGGAGTGCCGCTGGCCGGTTGCCGGTCGACGGTTGTCAGACGGGGCCGTCAGGGGGAGAGTCCGCGTGAAGCAGCCGATCCGCAAGCTCGATGTTCGCCCGCCCTTGGCCGCTGCACGGCCGCTGCGCCGCGTGGTGGCGGCGCTGATCGTGCGCGGGGCCGCGGGAGAGCGCGAGGTGTTCATCTGCCAGCGGCGGCCGGACCAGCCGATGGGGTTGAAGTGGGAGTTCCCCGGCGGCAAGGTGGAGCCGGGCGAGACCTCCGAGCAGGCGCTGGCGCGCGAGCTGCATGAGGAGCTGGGCATCCGGGCGACGATCGGCCCGCGGATTACGACGGTGCGGCATACCTACCGCAACGGCGGCGTGATCGAGATCGAGTTCTTCCTGGTGGAGGCCTACGCCGGCGAGCTGAGCAACAACATCTTCCAGCAGATGCAGTGGACGCCGGTGGCGGGGCTGCCGACGTTCGACTTCCTGGCCGCGGACCTGACGCTGATCCGGGACCTGGCCGAGGGCAAGCTGCTGTAGGCCGGGAGTTCGCCGAGTTCTTCGACCTGTCAGACAGGATAGGCCCAGGTTTGGTAGGCTTCGGTGTGCGCCCGTGCGGCGTGCACTGAGGAGACCTGAACGATGTTGGACAAGAAGCGGTTGTTTCCCGCCGAGCCCACGGCGCGGCACGTGGCGGTGAAGCTCTATGACAGTGTGCGCGACCTGCCGATCCTGAGTCCGCATGGTCACACTGACCCGGCGTGGTTTGCGGAGAACAAGCCGTTTCCGAATCCGGCGGCGCTGTTTCTGCAGCCGGACCATTACATCTTCCGGATGCTGTACTCGCAGGGCATCCCGCTGGAGGCGCTGGGGGTGCCGCAGTCCGGCGAGAAGGCCGATGCCGTGCCGCCGGAGGTGGACCCGCGCGAGGCGTGGCGGATCTTCGCGCGCAACTACTACCTGTTCCGCGGCACGCCGACGCGGCTGTGGCTGGACTACAGCTTCGAGGAGCTGTTCGGGCTGAAGGAGCGGCTGTGCGAGGACAATGCGAGCGAGTTCTACGACACCATCGACCGCGCGCTGCGGACGCCGGAGTTTCTGCCGCGGGCGCTGTTCGAGCGCTTTCGGCTGGAGGTGCTGGCGACCACGGACGCGGCGGTGGATTCGCTGGAGCACCATCGCGCGATCAAGGCCTCCGGATGGGCGGGCCGGGTGCTGCCGACCTTTCGGCCGGACGCGGTGATCGACGCCGAGTACGCCGGCTTCCAGGACAACCTGAAGAAGCTGGGCGAGGTGAGCGGCGAGGACGTCTCCAGTTACAAGGGATATCTAAATGCCTTGCGCAAAAGGAGGGCGTTCTTCAAGGAAAACGGCGCGACCGCGACCGACCACGGCCACCTGACCGCGATGACCGCCGACCTGCCGTGGGCCGAGGCCTGCGCGCTGTATGAGCGTGTGTTCACGGGCAAGATGCAGCCGGGCGATGTCGAGCTGTTCCAGGCGCAGATGCTGACCGAGATGGCCGGCATGAGCGTGGAGGACGGTCTGACGATGCAGCTGCATCCGGGCTCGATCCGCAACCACAACAAGAAGGTCTATGAGAGGTTCGGGCGCGACAAGGGCGCGGACATCCCGGGGCCGACGGAGTATGTGCGGAGCCTGCGGCCGCTGCTGAACAGGTATGGCAATGAGCCGGGGTTCACGTTCATTCTGTTCACGCTGGATGAGTCGACGTTTTCGCGCGAGCTGGCGCCGCTGGCGGGGCACTATCCTTGCCTGCGATTAGGGCCGCCGTGGTGGTTCCACGACTCGCCGGAGGGGATGATGCGGTTCCGCGAGACGGCGACGGAGACGGCCGGCTTTTACAACACAGTCGGCTTCAACGACGATACGCGCGCGTTCCTGTCGATCCCGGCACGGCACGATGTGGCGCGGCGTGTGGATAGCGCGTTCCTGGCGCGGCTGGTGTCGGAGGGGCGGCTGGATGAGGATGAGGCGTTCGAGCTGATCCAGGAGCTGACGGTGGGGCTGGTGAGGAAGGCGTACAAGCTTTAAGACTGGAGCGGATTGTGCCAGAGGAGGCCGGGGAAGCGGGCGAAGTCGGAGTCGTTGGTGTGGACGATACCGTCGTATTCCTGAGCTATGGCGGCAATGGCTGCGTCGGTGAGCTGGGTGCCCGAGATGGAGATTTGAGAGCAGATTTTCTGGAACAACAGCCAGTGGCGCTCGCCGGGGTAGAGGATACGGACGTGTGGGAGAGCCAGCCAGGAGTCTACCGTGGACGTGGCGTAGTCGAAGGGGACTGGATTGCGGCCCCGAAGGTCTGTCTGCACGCGCATGAAGGCATGAATGCAGATGATAGGGATGCCGACGGGGTCTGTGCCTGACAAGATTCTTTGCAACCATTGGCGGCTGGCCGGATGAAAGGGATCTTGTGGCGAGTAGGCGTAGATAGGGAGGTTCGCGTCGGGCACGATCATTTGGGCTGCGGTGCTTCAGCCTCAGCCAGAATGTCTTCGATCTTGGTTTCACCCCAGGACTTCCATTGTTCTGCGGTGAGACCCGTGTCAAACGGCTTGACGACGAACGGCACGGAAGGGGCGGCGCCGGTTGTCCCAGTCGGCTTTAAGACAGAATCGAGGGCGCGGCTGATGATCGCGTCGGGGGATTCGCCGGAGGCGCGGGCGTGCTCCTGGAGGCGCTGCTCGATGTCGTGGTCGAGATGGACGGTCAGACCCATGGGTTGATGATGGAAGGGTGATGGAGGGATGTCAAGGGTGGGTCAATGCGGGGGTCCTTCCCCATCGACACGCTACGCTCGCTGAGGGTCAGGATGACGGCGCAAGCTAAGGCAAAGGCAGGTTTAGGATTGTTGGCATGAGTTTATTTTTTGCTGCTGGATCGCCGACGACTGAGATGACGCCTGCCGAGATCAAGGCTGGGCTGTTTGCGGCGTTGGGCAAGCTGGGGGAGCGGAAGCGGGTGCTGGCGGTGCCGCCGGACTTTACGCGGTTCCACTCGAAGAGCGGCGAGCTGACGGAGATGGCCTGGGAGTACTACGGCGACAGGTTGGTGGATGTGCTGCCGGCGCTGGGCACGCATACCGCGATGTCGGACAAGCAGATCGCGACCATGTTCGGCAGCACGCCGCGGGGGCTGTTTCGGGTGCATGACTGGCGCAACAACATCGTGACGCTGGGCGAGGTGCCGGGCGCGTTCATGCAGGAGGTGAGCGAGGGCAAGCTGGACTACAGCTGGCCGGCGCAGGTGAATAAATTGCTGCGGGATGGCGGGCACGATTTGATCTTGTCGATTGGGCAGGTGGTGCCGCACGAGGTGGTGGGCATGGCCAATGGCAGCAAGAATATTTTTGTGGGTACGGGTGGGGTGATGGGCATCCATCGCTCGCACTTTCTGGGTGCGGTGTACGGCATGGAGCGCATGATGGGGCGGGCGGACACGCCGGTGCGGCGGGTGCTGAACTATGCCAGCGAGCACTTCGGCAAGCTGCTGCCGCAGATTGTGTATGTGCAGACGGTGGTGAACAAGAACGCCAAGGGCGAGCTGGTGATGCGCGGGCTGTTTATCGGCGACGACGGCGAGTGCTTCGAACGGGCCGCGGAGCTGAGCCTGCAGTGCAACTTCCTGATGATGGACCGCGAGATCAAGAAGGCGGTGGTGTATCTCGATCCGCATGAGTTCAAGAGCACCTGGCTGGGCAACAAGAGCGTGTATCGGACGCGGATGGCGCTGGCCGACGGGGCGGAGCTGATCGTGCTGGCGCCGGGCGTGGAGGAGTTCGGCGAGGACAAGCAGATCGACGTGCTGATACGGCGGTATGGCTACTGCGGTACGCCGAAGACGCTGGAGTATGTGAAGAGCGACCCGGAGCTGGCGGGAAATCTGAGCGCGGCCGCGCACCTGATCCACGGCTCGAGCGAGGGGCGGTTCACCATCCGCTACTGCCCGGGGCACCTGACGCGCGAGGAGATCGAGGGCGTGCACTTCGAGTACGGCGACCTGGCGGAGTACACCGCGAAGTACGATCCGGAAAAGCTGAAGGACGGCTGGAACGTGGTGGACGGCGAGGAGATTTTCTTCGTGTCGAACCCGGGGCTGGGGCTGTGGGCGTATCGCGGGCGGTTTGGGGAGAGCTAAACGGCAAACGCGGAGGTCGCGAAGGGCGCGGAGGTTCGCGGAGGTGGAGCGGGGCTGTCTGACGCTGGGTTTGCGCTGTCTGACTGGCTAGGATTATGCTGGACAGCGTTGTTTAGGGAGAGATTTTTCATGGCGGAAGCATTGACGTTGCCGAGGTTTTCGGTGGGAGTGGGTGACCGGTTTGCGCACCAGGCGAAGGCGCAGCTGGCCGCGTGCATGCAGGCCGCGGAGGCCGGCGTGGAGGTGGTGCCGGTGTGGAACAAGAGCAACCGCGAGCACACCATCATCGGCACGGAGCCGAGCCAGACGCGCGCGGCGGCGGACGCCGCTGTGAAGGAGCTGGGCTGGAAGGAGCCGTACTTTCTCGATGCCGACCACATCACGCTGAAGACGGTAGAGCGGTTCCTGGCGCCGTGCGACTTTTTTACGCTGGACGTGGCCGAGGAGATCGGCAAGGCGGCCAGGCCGGAGGATGTGGACAGCTTCGTGGCGCGGCATCCGGAGCTGATCGGCGAGGTACGGATTCCGCGGATCGCGGCGCCGTTCAAGACCGATGTGGCGTTTGTGAAGGGCGTGGCGAACAAGTTCCTGGCCGCGGTGCAGGACGCCGGAGCGATCTACAAGGTGCTGGTGGAGAAGAAGGGCGCGGGCAAGTTTGTGCCGGAGATCTCGATGGACGAGACGGACAGCCCGCAGACACCCGTGGAGCTGCTGATTATCCTGGCGGCGATTGCGGACGAGAAGATCCCGATCCAGACCATCGCGCCGAAGTTTACCGGGCGCTTCAACAAGGGCGTGGACTATGTGGGCGACGTGGCGCAGTTCACCAAGGAGTTCGAGGAGGACCTGGCGGCGATCGATTTTGCGGTGAAGCGCTATGGCCTGCCGGCGAACCTGAAGCTGAGCGTGCACTCGGGGTCGGACAAGTTTTCGATCTACCGTGCGATCTATACGGCGGTGCACAAGTTCGATGCGGGCGTGCATGTGAAGACGGCCGGGACGACGTGGCTGGAGGAGCTGATCGGGCTGGCGGAGGCCGGCGGCGAAGGGCTGGCCATCGCGAAGGAGGTGTACGCCGAGGCGTTTGCGCACGCCGAGGAGCTGTGCAAGCCCTATGCGACGGTGATCGATATCGACTACGCGAAGCTGCCGAGCGTGGAGGCGGTGAACGGCTGGAGCAGTGAGCAGTACACCGGCGCGCTGCGGCACGACCAGAAGAACCCGGCGTACAACCCGAGCTTTCGGCAGCTGCTGCATGTGGGCTTCAAGGTAGCGGCGAAGATGGGGGACAAGTACCTGAAGGCGCTGGAGGCGAACGAGGCGATTGTGGCGAAGAATGTGACGACGAACTTGTTCGATCGGCATATCAAGCCGATCTTTCTGGGCAAGTAACGGCAAACGCCAAGGTCGCTAAGGACGCGAAGGGACGCAAAGGAAGAGCGCGGATGATTGTGGTGCTGATGGGAGTGAGCGGGTCGGGCAAGACGACCATCGGCACGTTGCTGGCGCAGCGGCTGGGGGCGGCGTTCACGGACGCGGACGACTATCATCCGGCGGCGAACAAGGCGAAGATGGCTGCGGGACATCCTCTGAACGATGAGGACCGGCAGCCGTGGCTGGAGACGCTGAATGCTTTGCTGCGCGGGTGGTATGGGTCGGAGGCGAGCGGTGTGCTGGCGTGCTCGGCGCTGAAGGAGGCGTACCGGGCGACGCTGGCGGCGGGCATGCCGGAGGGTGCGGTGCGCTTTGTGCTGCTGGACGGGCCGAAGGAGCTGATTGCCGAACGCCTGGCCGAGCGGCAGCATGAGTATATGAATCCGAAGCTGCTGGAGAGCCAGCTGGCCACGCTGGAGAAGCCCAGGGACGCGCTGACGGTGGTGAACGACCGTCCGCCGGAGGTGGTGGTGGAGGAGATTTTGCGGGAGCTGGCGTAGGCGAGAAGCAGATTCCCCGTTCGGCTTCGCTCAGGGGAATGACAGCAAGAAAGGCAAACGCAGATGCGGGTCTTTCCGCTGCGCATCGCGATGAAGCTGCGATGCTTCGGTCGAGATGAAAAATCTGTGGTGTGGTTTCGTATTTATAGCGGTGCGGTTCGTGTACGAGAGAAGCGGAGATGAGCGATGGCGGCGAAGATGTTCGATCTGACGGGCAAGGTTGCGGTGGTGGTGGGTGGGACGTCGGGGATTGGCCTGGCGATCGCGCTGGGGCTGGCGGAGTCCGGCGCGGATGTGGTGGCGACCAGCCGGCGCGCGGAGCAGGTGGAGGAGGCCGCGGCGCAGATCGATGCGGTCCGCGGCCAGTCCGGGGGCGCGGCGTCCAGGAGCCTGCGGTTGACCTCCGACGTGGCCGACCGCGCGAGCCTGGAGACGCTGTGCGCGAAGACGCTGGAGACCTATGGCAAGGTAGACATCCTGGTGAACTGCGCGGGCAAGATCAAGCGCGCGCCGACGGTGGACTTTCCCGAGGACGAGTGGAACTCCATCATGGAGACGAATGTGACGGGGACGCTGCGGGCGTGCCAGATCTTCGGCAAGCACATGCTGGAGCGCGGCTATGGCAAGATCGTGAACATCGCGAGCCTGAATACGTTTGTGAGCCTGAAGGAGGTGACGGCGTATGCGTGCTCGAAGGCGGCGGTGGGCGCGCTGACGCGGTCGCTGGCGGTGGAGTGGAGCGCGCGCGGGGTAACGGTGAACGCCGTCGCGCCGGGGGTGTTTCGGACGGCGCTCAACCAAAAACTGCTGGATGAGAGCCCGCGCGGCGCGGAGCTGCGCATGCGCACGCCGATGGACCGCTTCGGCAAGACCGAGGAGACGGTGGGCGCGGCGATCTTTCTGGCCTCGGATGCGAGCTCGTTTGTGACCGGCGAGATTGTGGTGGTGGACGGCGGGTTCCTGGCGAGTGGAGTGAATCAGTAGTCACTCCAGCTTCCAGTGGGCCAGCTGGCTGGGTTAGTGGGCGCCGGCGGGGGCCTTGCCGGGCTTGACCTTCTTGAACAGCCAGACGAAGCCGATGCAGCCGAAGAGGACGATCGAAAGCCAGCGGAAGACGTCGACGAAGGCCCAGCTGAGCGCCTGGCGTTGCAGCTCGCCGTAGAGTTCGGACTGGGCGGCGAAGAGCGAGTTGGCGGGGCCGAAGATGCCGCTGAGCGCCTGCTGCAGGCTGTGCACGGAGCCTTCGTAGGCGGCGCCGGACTGCGGGACGTAGTTGGCGATGTCGTTCTGGTGGGCGTCGGCGCGGCGGGTGAGCAGCGTGGTGGCGAGCGAGATGCCGATGCTGCCGCCGACGTTGCGGACGAGGTTGAAGACGCCGCTGGCGTTGCCGATCTGGTCGTTGCGCAGGGTGCCGTAGGCGGCGGTGCTGATGGGCACGAAGACGAAGCTTAGCCCGAAGCCGGTGATAAGGATGGGCAGAAACAGCGTTGTCGGCGAGATGCCCAGGGTGATCGAGCCGAAGTACAGCGTGGTGAGGCCGAAGACGCCGAAGCCGAAGGTGAGCAGGTAGCGCGGGTCGACCTTGTTGGAGAGATAGCCGATGATGGGCATGCCGCAGATGGCGCCGAGGCCGCGCGGTGCGACGGCGATGCCGGCGGTGAAGGCGGTGTAGCCGAGCAGCTCCTGATAGAAGAGCGGCAGCACGGTGATGGTGGAGTAGATGCCGATGCCGAAGAGGAAGATGAGCAGGCAGCCGACGCAGAAGTTGCGGTCCTTGAAGATGCGCAGGTCGACCAGCGGGTCCTTGCCCCAGATGGACTGGTAGACGAAGACGGCGAGGGCGATGACCATGGCGAAGACGGCCCAGCGGATCCAGACGGCGCCGAACCAGTCGACCTCCTGGCCTTTGTCGAGCACGACCTGGAGGCAGCCCACCCAGACGACCAGCGCGCCGAAGCCGAGGTTGTCGAAGCGGGCGGGTTTGGCGTCGCGGATGTACTTGGGGTCCTTGATGTAGCGGTTGATCATGTACAGCGCGAGCAGGCCGATGGGGATGTTGATGTAGAAGGCGTAGCGCCAGGAATAGGTGTCGGTGAGCCAGCCGCCGAGGGTGGGGCCGAGCACGGGCGCGACGACGACGCCGAAGGCGAAGACGGCCATGGCCGCGCCGCGCTTGGCGGGCGGAAAGCTTTCCAGCAGAATGGCCTGGGAGAGCGGCTGAAGCGCGCCGCCGCCGGCGCCCTGGATGACGCGGAAGGCGAGCATCAGCGCGAGTGAGGGCGCGGCGCCGCAGGCGAAGCTGGCCACGGTGAAGATGGCCACACAGCTCATGAGGAAGCGCTTGCGGCCGAACTTCAGCGAGAACCAGTTGCTGGCGGGCAGGACGATGGCGTTGGAGACCAGGTAGCTGGTGAGCACCCAGGTGGCCTCGTCGTTGGAGGCCGAGAGCGAGCCGGCGATGTAGGGCAGCGCGACCGAGGCGATGGAGGTGTCGAGGACCTCCATAAAGGTGGCCAGCATAACGGCGGCGGCGATGAGCCAGGGATTGATGCCGGCATCGACCTCGGCGGACTGGTCGACCGGGCCTGTCGCTTCTGCGGGTGCGGTGGCTGTGGCTGCGGCCATAGGGAAAGTGAGGCTCCGGATGGATGTGCGTGAGAGGCGCAGAGTCGAGACGCAAGGGACCAGACGCAGCCCATCGCCGTCCCTTGGGAAGCGGCAGCGCTAGGCACGCTCATCTTTCCTCCGTTGGATGCGCGAGACCGGGGTATGGATGGGGATTTAAGGCCGAGAGATATTGGAGTCGGCAGAGTGTGCGCCGGTCCGGGGCCGGCGCAGCGAAGTTGGCAGGAGAGAGGCTCGTTGGAGCAGGGGTCGCTCGAGGAAGCGGAAGCTGAGCCAGGCGAGGGGCAGTGTCACCGCCAGCGCAGCGACGAGGCGCACGGTCTGATAGAGCTCCCCCGAGCCGGCGTGCGCGAGCTGCCGGGCGAGGCGGCTGAAGAACGGCTGCAGCAGGATGTGGAAGATGTAGACGCCGTAGCTGATGCGGCCGAGCCACGGCAGCGGGGGCAGCGAGAAGAGCTTGCTGTAGAGGCCGGGGCGGAGGTTGAGCGCGATCAGCGCGGTGGCGGCGAGTGCGACCGCGGGCAGGCCGAGGATGAACTGCGCGCGGGTGCGGAGGTCGAGGGTATGCGCGTGCAGGCCGACGGCGAGGAAGACGGCAACGCCCAGCAGCAAAGCCGTGAATGCAAGTTTGTACAGGCTGTCGCGATCGGCTTTGGACGCAGGCTCCACGCCCAGCGCCAGCGCGGCGCCGAGCGCGAGTGAGTCGGCGTAGGTGAGGAGAAACTTGTCGAAGAGGTGCGCGTGGGCGGCGAAGGCACCGGGACCATAGACGGCCAGGCGGAAGAGCGCGGCGGCGGCGAAGATGGCCAGGCAAAGGTGCAGGCCGGGCCGCGCGGCGTCGGTACCAGGATTTGGCCGCGCGCGGGCGCGGCGCAGGCTCCAAAGCAGCAGCGGCGGCCACAGCAGATAGAACTGCTCTTCGACGGCGAGCGTCCACAGGTGGTAGAGCGGCAGCGGCGTGGGATGGGCGGCGACGAAGCCCTGCAGGCCAGGGAGGTCTTGCAGAAAGAGCGCATAGACGCCCAGCGTCGTAAGGCCGCGGTGCGCGAGCGCGGCCGAGAGCAGCGCGGCCGTGAGCGCGAGCGCATAGAGCGGAAGGATGCGGCGTGCGCGGCGGCCATAGAAGCGGCGAAAGAGATGCGGCGTCGCACCTGGCCTGGACTCGGCGAAGGAGCGGCGCAGGCCGGAGGTGATGAGAAAGCCGGAGAGGGCGAAGAAGAGCACCAGGCCGGTCCAGCCGGCGGCGGCGATCTGGCCGAGCAGCCGCAGCACGAGCCGATGCGAGCGCAGGCCGCCGCCGTAATGGAAGGCGAAGACGAGCAGGATGGCGAGGCCGCGCAGACCGTCGAGTGCGGGGCTGCGCAGGGGACGGCGCGCGTCATCCCCTGCAACGCCGCGCGCGCCCACGGCGGCGGGACTACTTGGGTGCCGGAGCGGTGACGTTGTTGGCGGGCTTGGGGGCAGGGCTTGGTGGGTCGCCTGCGGGGGTGTCGGGGGGAAGTTCGTGGGCGGCCTCCAGGGTGACGGTGGCGCGAAAGCGATGGTAGTCGGTGTAGGTGGTGACGTCGTGGACGTGGATGGGCTTGCCCAGAAGCTCCTTGAAGCGGACGACGGAGTCCAGGGTCTGCTCGACGAGCAGGGGCTCGTCGCCGAAGAGGCCGTAACGCAGGTGGACGGTGGTGCCGGCGTCGTAGCCGTTGTCGGGCGCGAGGAACTCGATGCTGACGTCGAGCACCTGCATGTTGGCGGGGTCGACGGCGAGCCGGATGTGGCGCTGGCCGGAGGGCGCGGTGATGCTGGGCAGGGGGGTGGCATCGAGCACGAGGCAGTCGATGGGGCCGGCGGGTGCGTCGGTGGCGGCGTGACCGCCGGCCGCGTCGATGGCCATGTGGCCGTCGAGCGTCAGGTTGAAGTCGAAGGGCAGCCGGTCGAGGTCGGTGGTGGCGTCGCGGGAGGCGTGGTGGATGAGGGCGAGCCGGGCGCGGTCGTCCAGGCCCTTGCGCTGCTTCACGGCGGCGTCGTAGAGCTTCTTTTCGTTGCGCAGGTCCTTGCCTTCGAGCGGCTGCCCGTCGACCGAGACGCGGCGCAGGTAGGGCAGGCCGCCCAGGAAGAGGCTCTCATAGCCGGTGGTGTGCTCCACCACCAGCTTGCCGTCGATGTACTGCTGGGTGTGCACGGTCTTGAGGAAGGTGTAGCGTTCGGGCAGGTACTGGGCCTGGTCGAAGTGGACGACGGCGATGGTGGCGAGGTCGAGGGCGGAGATGGCGGCGGGTTGGACGGGCTGCTGGGCGGCCGCGGCCGGGGGAAACAGGGTAGGCAGCAGGGCCAGCAGCAGGACCTCCGCGGCGGCGACAGCGGACGGCAGGCGGGGCTGCGGGCGCGCGGACCGCGTCGGAAAAAGGCCAGGAGGGGTGCGCATCTCAGCGCGAGTATAGAGCGCGGGATGGCGGGGGACAAGACGGCAGGTTGGCGGGGCTGGTGCGAGGGCAGGGAGGGATGCGTGGCGGTGGGATGCGGGGTGCATCTCAGTGGAATGGAAGCGCATCAGATAAATTGACATAAAGTCACTCATATGCGATCCTGAGAGGGTAGCAAGTGACGGAAGCATCAGAGATTCTGACGGAAGCATCAGAGATTCGGGCCGCGGCCCAAAATGGATGGGGATTAAAATGAGCAAAATCATAGGGATAGACCTGGGAACGACGAACAGCTGCGTGGCGGTGATGGAGGGTGGCGAGGCCAAGGTGATTCCCAATGAGGAGGGCGGCCGCACCACGCCGTCCATCGTGGCGTTTACCAAGAGCGGCGAGCGGCTGGTGGGCACGGTGGCCAAGCGGCAGGCGATCACCAACCCGGAGAACACGGTGTACTCGGTGAAGCGCTTTATGGGCCGCCGGCTGAACGAGGTGGGCGACGAGATGAAGATGGTGCCCTACAAGGTGGTGGCCAAGGGCGACAACGTGGCCGTGCTGGCGCAGGGCAAGGAGTACACGGCGCCGGAGATCTCGGCGATGATCCTGCAGAAGCTGAAGAAGGCGGCCGAGGACTATCTCGGCCAGTCGGTGACCGAGGCGGTCATCACCGTGCCGGCGTACTTCAACGACGCGCAGCGGCAGGCGACCAAGGACGCCGGCAAGATCGCCGGGCTGGACGTGAAGCGCATCGTGAATGAGCCGACCGCGGCCGCGCTGGCCTATGGGTTGGACAAGAAGAAGGACGAGACCATCGCGGTGTACGACTTTGGCGGCGGTACGTTCGACATCTCGATCCTTGAGGTCGGCGACGGCGTGATCGAGGTGAAGTCGACCAATGGCGATACGCATCTCGGTGGCGACAACCTCGACCAGCGGATTGTGGACTGGCTGATCGCGGAGTTCAAGTCGGAGAGCGGGTTGGACCTGACGTCGAAGGGCAATGAGATGGCGCTGCAGCGGCTGAAGGACGCCGCGGAGAAGGCCAAGATCGAGCTCTCGACGGCGCAGGAGTCGGAGATCAACCTGCCGTTTATCACGGCGGACGCGAGCGGACCGAAGCACCTGGTGCGTACGCTGAGCCGCGCCAAGCTGGAGTCGCTGGTCGACGACCTGCTGCAGAAGTCGGTGGGGCCGTCGAAGCAGGCGTTGAAGGACGCGGGCATCGATGCCAGCAAGATCGACGAGGTCGTGCTGGTGGGCGGACAGACGCGCATGCCGGCGATCCAGGAGCTGGTGAAGAAGCTCTTCGGCAAGGAGCCGCACAAGGGCGTCAATCCCGACGAGGTCGTGGCCATCGGCGCGGCGGTGCAGGCGGGCGTGCTGGCGGGCGATGTGAAGGACCTGCTGCTGCTGGATGTGACTCCCTTAACTCTCAGCATCGAGACGATGGGCGGCGTGGCGACGAGCATGATTCCGCGCAACACGACCATTCCGACCAAGAAGTCCGAGACGTTCTCGACGGCGGCCGACAACCAGACCGAGGTTGAGGTGCATGTGATGCAGGGCGAGCGGCCGATGGCGGCGCAGAACCGCACACTGGGCAAGTTCAAGCTCGGCGGCATCCTGCCGGCGCCGCGCGGTGTGCCGCAGATCGAGGTCACCTTCGACATCGACGCCAACGGCATCCTGAACGTGAGTGCGAAGGACAATGCGACCGGCAAGGACGCGAAGATCACGATCACGAGCTCTTCGGGCCTGAGCAAGGAAGAGGTCGAGCGCATGGCGAAGGACGCCGAGGCGCACGCGGCCGAGGACAAGGAGGCGCGGGAGAAGATCGAGGCGCGCAACCAGCTGGACTCCATGGTCTACAACGTGGAGAAGATGCTGAAGGAGGGCGGCGAGAAGGTCGACGCGGCGGACAAGAGCGAGGTCGAGACGGCGCTGGCCGACGCGAAGACCACGCTGGGCGGCGACCCGGGCACGACCGAGCTGGCCGCGGCGCGCGAGCGGCTGACCGCGGCGAGCCACAAGCTGGCCGAGGCGCTCTACAAGGCGCAGGCGGCCGGCACGGCGCCCACCGACGGCGAGGCTGCCGCGGCCGGAACCGCCGATGAGGCGAAGAAGGACGAAGGCGTGATCGACGCGGAGTATGTCGATACGAAGTAAGGCAGCGGCACGAACGGTAGGTCGAAGGCAGCAGCAAGAACGGTAGGTCAGGGCTTCAGCCCTGACAGCAATGCGAGGAGGGGCTTCGGCTCCTCCTTGCTGCATACGGGACGGGGTGTATGCCGCGTGGAACGGATGTGGGTCGGGTTCGTATTTGGAAGAGATATGTGAAAGGGGTGGCGCGATGACGGACAACAGCCGGAACGGCGAGGGGAACGGGCAGGACCAGGTGTGGCCGGGCGCGGTGCGGTGGGACCTGGGCGCGGCGCGAGGGCATGCGGGCGAGGTGCTGTGGCGCTGCGATGCGCTGCGTGCGGGCCAGCTCTACAGCCGCAGCTTGTTCTCCACGCGTGAGGAGGCGGAGAGCTTTGCGGAGCGGATGCGGTCGCATGAGCCGGACCAGATGTTCAATGTGGAAGGCATCAAGGCCAGCGCGGTGTGGAACTGAGGCTGTCGAGGATGACACCTTGCGGATGATTGGAAGAGGAGTCGATGCCTGAAGGCAATGAGATCCATCGCTGGGCGGAGCGGCATGCGGCGGCGTTTGCGGGCGGGCCGGTGCGGGTGGATGGGCCGCAGGGGCGGTTTGTGGATTCGGATGTGCTGGACGGGCGGAAGCTGCTGCGGGTGATGGCGGTGGGTAAGAACCTGGGGTATGACTTCGGCAAGGACCGGATCCTGCATGTGCATCTTGGGTTGCAGGGGGACTTCACGGAGGGCTCGGGGCCGCTGCCGCCGGTGAAGGGGGCGCTGCGGCTGAGGATGTGGAGTGCGGCGAAGGTGAAGCTGCCGGCGGTTCCGGGGGAGAGCAAGCGGCACAGCTGGTACTCGGAGGACGATGGCACGGGGCATC
>Ga0116230_10000629_pt1 | contig 31321 bp, 17 predicted proteins | sample S1TSphfallax_3_FD_88678 | JGI IMG/M metagenome (GOLD analysis project Ga0116230, IMG submission 88678) | Host-associated microbial communities from peat moss isolated from Minnesota, USA - S1T2_Fd - Sphagnum fallax MG | ecosystem: Host-associated > Plants > Peat moss > Unclassified | place... | reverse complement strand
GTACCCACTAGTTGGAACATATGTTTGAACACAATGTTTACCCATGAATTTTGAATTTACACTATGCCAATGGTTTTTATGATTGCATAAATGACCACATACATAATTGTTTATGCCATATATAATCACACGCTATGTAATCAAACCAAACATCTTGTATAATAGTTATAACACTCAATACAATAGTTATAATTAACATAACTATCCACACCTACCTACAAGCCTAAACTATTCTACCTACTTGCTTATCTACCTACCTACTAAGCTAGCTTAAAAACTTAGCCTAATAGGCAATATAGGCTAGAAATTTAACCTAGGTCAGGTTAAGTAGTTTAGAATCCTAGGTCAACTAAGTAATTTAGCTTAGGTTAAATTGCTTAGCATGGGCTAGTTACCCTAAACTAGGTTACATGTAGGTTGCAAGTATGTGGATTTGAACTCCTTACCTACACCATTACAATTGTTCATTAAGTAATATGCTTTGTCATCATATTATTATGAACATTTTTTTCTAACCTAGCTACCCTACCCACTTACATGCCTACCTAGCCTACCCTAACTTATATCTATCCTTTGTATATATGTGCTTGAGACCATTAATATTTCACCTTCTTTTTAAGTTCATGAGAATGCAAGTACTTGGCATTATTTTCAATTTCCAATTCCAAATGTTCATCTATAAAATTATCTTAGGTATGTCCTTAGAAGCATCTTTTTATTTGGATTGTGACATTGGATGTACCATGTATTGTAAAGTTCACCTTGGATTGAACATTTATCCTTTTGGTAAATGTTTTTTTGGGTTTGAAAGATTAGAATGTAAGTTTTAATTTTTCATCTCACTTTTGCCAACTTTTTCAAATATATTTGAATACAATGCAATAATACTTGACTCACCTTGAAAAAACTACCATTGTGACATCCAAAAAAGTCCATTGTGGTGTGTTTTTACCCAAAAAAGACTCATAGGATGAGGAGTGGCTACAAGAAATTAGGGTTCCAACAATATCACAAACCCAAGAGCTTGATTATGTTATTGATATGCAAGTTATGGTAGTTGATGCATTTTAGCTAGTAAATGATTCGGTGGCATTGGAAGCTAGAGCTTTAGATGTTGTGGAGAAGGCTTTTAGGGTAGTTAATGAAATATAAGAGGGAAAGAATGAGGGAAATAAAAATGGTGATGTCGAGCCTCCTTTTGATAGTAAGGGAGAACACACGGCCACACATTATGTAGTTTGAAATTTTTCTGCACCCATTGTTAAGGACGTCAGGTTCCATGTTTTGCAAGAGCAAACACATGTTCTTCCAATGCCATCTCTCTAGTCATCACAACAATGAATGGATGTTGTGTTTACAACAAATGTTATTCACACTTTGGCAAACATAATCATTGCTTATTCAACTTGTTTCATGAACCATTTTTTCTTTGGGAATGATTGCGATGATTACAACTAGGGCAAAGGTTGTGTCACATCATGATCAACACCTTGAGGATGATTTCATCCCTTTAGCAGTAAAAATATTTGGATGTTTACACTAGCATGTGAATGACTTCCTTCATTGATGTGCTAAAATGACACAGTCAATGAAGGGCTTTTTGGAGGTCCTCCTCTTTCAATTATATGTTCATTTGATAGGTAGAAGGTGTAAATGGCTCTATAGAAAGTTCAAGCCGCTATTATCTTGTGTCAAGCAGTTGTGGCAATGGGAGAAGCCTTTTCTAAGCTTGGTGTCCTTCCAAGTTTTTCACCCATCTCCTCACATGACTTGCTTCATGCTACTGGTGATGGGTTTAGGTCCTAGGTTTTGTGTTTTCTCCTCTTAGGGCTCCCCAATGTGCGTTCTACACTTTCGGGTGTGGTCTTTTGTTTGGACTTTAGTCCTTTCTTTTTTCTTCTTTTGTTCCTTTGTCAGGTGTTTTTCCTTTATTTATTTATTTACTTTAAAAAAAAAAACATGATATATATAATGAAATAAGTTCATTTATTTCCTCCTCAAGAAAACCCAACAAAGTCTCAGACAACAAGTATAATTTTACTCTAGACACAGAGAACAAGTATTGATTTTTTCCTCCAAGGTTTCATTGTTTGTTTCGATATGGCCAAATTGGACTGTAAAACCCAGTAGGTACAGGCTCAGCAGAACAAAGTATTATATACCCTCAAGGGTCAAAAAGTAGTTACATAGCAGTTAGACAATTTGGTATCTATCATACCAACAGGACTCAAATCACTAGGTGAATAGGCAGCCACAACAAAGTCCTTACATACCACCAGGCCCGAAAAACAGTTGCAAAGTAGAGACAGAATACAGAGTCTGACAATTGCCCAAACCAAAGCTACACAGTAGGTACGTACTACTACCCTCTAGTCCCAAAAGAATAGTAAGAAAATATTGTAACAGGAGTGGTACCTTATCTGTCCACAAAACACAGAGCAAAGTATAAAAACAATTTGTCCTGTGAGCCTTGAGTATGAGGCCTTGAGAAACAGCCTTGGAGCCAATGGACCAATGCATGGATACATTCACAGAAAGGACTTTGGAACAAGAACATCAAAAGTACGGCCTCATGTCTTTTGCATGTTTCCTAAGGTGGAGTGAAGTCAGATAATGTCTTTGGAAAAAAATAAAATTGGCACGAGGATTCATGGCTAAGAAGAAGAAGAACAATGACGACAACAAAAAATTGAAAAAAAAGCCTTCTGACCCACAACGAGCTCATGGTACCCAACTGGCCGCTTCATGCAGATACCAACATCAGAATGATGGATTGGAAGGTCCAGGGTATGGTTGTGAGGGTTGTGTGTGCACGATCAGATGCCTCCTCAATTAGCATGTCCAGGGGTATGGTTGTTAGGAACTTTCTAATGGCCACCGAATGAACACAAATGCACTCATTAGCCAAAAAAGTTGAGGTCCCAGCAGTTTCAAGAGTTGGCTGGGCCCATTTCAGTTCCCTCCTCAGTAGTCGAGGTGAAGGGATAATAAAGTATGAAAAGGATTTTTTAGGTTGCAGTTCTCAATGCACTGCCATCCAAAAAGGTTGAGGTTAACACTTCTAAAACTAAAATACAAAATGCATAGTTGTAAATCTCACTTCCCCCATGCATCCAGAATCAGTGTTTTTCTCCTTTTCTTTTTTTCAATTTTGTGAGGTAGGTGTCCAGGATATCCTCCACAAGAGGACTTAAGCCAAATTTGGCTACAATTGACAGCCGGTAAATAGAAAAAGTTTAGGAATCTTACTATATTTTTGCCATATCGTAGATTTATTGTCTAAATCTAAAAACTTCAAAAACAAGTCCTTCGTCTTTGGGGCATTCTTTTCCAAAAATAAGTCTTTGTTTGAGTAGGGCATAAGGATGCAAGAACCCACAGCCCACGCCCCAAAAAAGGCCCACCCATATGTCCACATTATACATGCATAATGTCAATGCCATTATGTTATCCAGTATCTTTTTGGAGGCGAAATTTCACACCGTGACGACCAAAAAAATCTACTGCGGTGTACAAAGGGATCTTTAGGAAAAAATGAGCAAAAGGTTTTAGACATCGCAGTTCCTGGAGATAGCCAAAACAAAGCAGGATTCTAAAAAAATTCTATTTTCCTGTCTGATCTGTAGCCAAATTTGGCTCATTCCTCAATCCACCTACTTGACAAAATTGGGGGGAAAAAAAAAAAACCCCTGATACTATCTGTTCTAAGATTATTCATTTGTTTTAGCTGTTCATAATGATTGGAGAACCTAGCCATAGGTCATTCACTTGCAGTTATGTTAAGATTCGAGACATCATAGCATGTTGGAAGGACATGGCATTTGGCATTGGCATTTACTAGTGTGGAGAAAGTTTGCAAAATGTGTTTTTGCAAGCTAATGACATGTAATTAAATGAATTTGAGTAAAATGATCTAAAAAGTGTTGCCCTTTCAATATTTTTTGTCTAATGGCACGGAAACCTTGTTTGTTTCTGTGAGAGGCTCAAAACTGAAGTGGGGCCAGATAAGGGCAAGGGCAAATATGATGGGAAAACCTTGCTCCATTATGATATGGTAGGGTTAAGTTTTGTAGGTAGTGAGGTTCATGATCATTCATCCCTGATTCCCCCACCTGACTAGGGATGGAGGACTTGAGTATAGTGAGACGAGGTTTCCAGTCTTATCTGCATCTATGAGTCAAATTCAAGTACAGTAGGCTGAGAGGGATAGACTATTTTAGTTTTTCAAATCGATAATGTCAATTTACCCATACTGTAATATCTTATCTAGTTCTGCAATCAGGTGTTGAAATTTTATTTTATTTTTAAAAATCGATTTCGTAAATTAAAAACGTAAACTATGAAAGTTTTGGCCTAATAAAAAGCTAAAATCAAAATATTCGGCAATAATGACCCAGCATTCAACTTAATGTTCAATGAAAATATCTCATTCAAAGCGAAGTTTTGGACAATATTTTCTTCTTATCACAATTCTTGGTTGCAAGGTAGGAACTCCACTTTATCCCCCAACTTAAGTGAACTTTCTAGTAGACATTGTCACACTGTAGGTGTTGCTAAGCATACAATTAGTAAATCACCTACCTAATAGATAGAAGATAACGAATTTAAAAAAAAAAAAACCCAAACAACTATTTCAAGTTCTCAAAAACTTTGACATTGATAGGCATGTAATTTCCAATGTTGGATGGGTATCACAAAACCTTCAGATAATTGATTGGTTTCACATTGAGAACTAAAAGTTATCATATTGTGTGATACCCTGTCATCAATTTGATAATCAATCCATCATTTTTCACTCAAGTGAGAACCAAACCTAGAGAACCCGTTACAATTATACAATTTTTAAATAACAAGACCCGATTACCATCAATGGCTTAACTTGAGTCTGTTTCTCAAGTGATAGACAACCCAATAACAAGCTAGTGAACAGGCGTCAGATTACAAGCTAAAATCTCTGATAACTATCCTAAAAATTGGGTATTAGTTTGCTGTAATTTTAGTCTTGATGAAAATAAATGTAATTTGATGGACACTGCACTCTAGCTAATGAAATAAATGTAATTTAATGGACATTGTGCTCTAAGTATGTTATTGGATTTTCTATTTTGAAATTTTCACTCCAACCTTCAATCAATTTTTCTGGAGCCCTTAATTGAAGTCAACTAGCCTAGCAATGGTAATTTAGTTGAAAACTTCATATCCAAAGTTTATGCCATATGTAAGAATTTTCATACACATCCTGTAAAGCATTTGGAAATCACCTTCTATACATGAATAGGTTAGAATTGCCCATCGTCAATCATTACCCTATCACCAAACATTTATTTAGATCTTTGTCATTTGTGCTTCATTTTGAGTGATTTAAAATGTTATGGGAGTGCTACCTCAAACTTTAGGAATCATCTTTGAAGTGCAAAGGAAAAGGAGTAATGAAAGAATAGCAAGAAGAAAAATAAGTTTTTCAACTCACAAAATGCGTTTTTTTTTCTTTTTTCTTCTCTTTGAACCTCTCCTACTTTGAAAGCTTCTAACTTTCTCATTTCATGTTCATTTTACACAATTTAAAGTGCTATAGGAATGCCACCTTCAGTTCTACAAATCATCTTGGAACTTTAATAACAAAGAAGCAACATACAAGTAATTTTCTATGTGTTTGGGAACCGGCTTTGTAATTTTCTGTGGTTTGTTTTTCTGAGTTCTTGACCCTCTCTCCTTTGGGGGCCTTAACTTTCTTATTTCTAATCTGTTTTTGACAATTTTGAGTGAGTCAAATGTGCCAAGATAAGGGGTTCAAGTTTTGTTTGGACATCGTAAACAAGAAAGCTTTCCCCTTGGATCCAGCCTGCCCTAAATGCTTAAATGTTTGTTCACTGACCGTTCTACCTTACCCTCTTTTAGAAAGGAGGAGTAATCTTAAACCTCTTACTTAAAAGTGTACAAAAATTATGACTCTTACTAAGGTGGAAGAACCCTCCCACTTTGAAGGAACACTATATGTAAAAAAGAAAATTGATAATCAATTTGTGAGAACTAGTCAAAAGAACTAATTGTTTTTACGTTTGTGATAACCGACAGTTTGATTAAGAAAAAAACAAATTCTTGATATCCTAACTGGTTTTCACTTGTCATATGTATATATATATATGGTGAGAACTGGTTTATATAGTTGATTTACCAGTCAAATGTTACTTACCTACATTTTTTAAATTGTGTATTTGTTTGACAATATTATCTAAGTGGAGAATTTTTTTGCACATGATTATACTTCTAGAGTGAATGGAAGGAATTGGAAAAAAACACAAGAAAATGCCATACATGTATAACTAGCCATAAAAAATATTCTTTCAGCAGAGGGAGCTATTGAAGACATTTGAATCACAATTTTAAAATTAAGTGAAGAATAAAACAACCTCCACTTGTGAAATTGTGCAAGAAGAGGAAACCAAGTTAAAGATGTGCACCAAGTGCAAATCCAAGCTCAATTTTTGATTAGGGGATTGAATCCAACAACCAAGCAAGCAAGGGCTAATTAGAAGCAATAAGCACAATCAATCCAATAGGACACTAGCATGTGAGGGCCAAAAGAGAAGGGAAGAAGGGACAAAACCCAATTCAATGTATAGTTTATTTAGTATTTTTATTGAACTTTTATTCCATTGCTATTGAAACTAACAATCATGGGATTGAGTTTTGGATAATTTTTTTAAATTATAATTTATAGGGTTTCTTTATCCACATTTTTTTCATGGCCTTCCTGTCATCCAGTTTGGAGGACCCTATCATCACTTATTTGCAAATTGATTTCCATAAAATTCCTATGGTTGTTGACAACTTTTACATTGAAGATATCACTAGAAGGAAATTTAGTAAAAACCCTTCTATACTAACAATTTGCAAATTTTCAACAGGAATATCTGACAATTTGCAAAACTACTTACAAGTATGAAAACTTAAATAAATCAAGACACACAAGCTTGCAATCCTACAAAATGGTATCCGATTGAAACATAGACATCGATGTGTGGCTTAAAATCCCCTTCAGACAACACTTCAATACCTTGGCATCTTCAACACAAATTAAATTATTTTTAATTTTGTCAAAGTTTTGAAAAACAAAAAACTTATTATGTTAGACCCTCTCCAATATAGTACAAGTCCATGAGGACAGTCCAAGCAGGAAGACAACTGAAAACTTTTGATAGTGAAAGTACTTTTATTATATTTATTTTATACCAATCAAAAATCTTCAAAATCAAAACTAAGCTATCCAATTAAAATTTCAAAAATATATTAATTATTCGACAGGTTCCTACCAAACCTGCCAAGGTCCGAGGGTAGTAGCCACTGATTGATGTTAATGAAAAGTACTGGATGCGTCAATAAATATTAACCCCTATTGCTCTTGTTGCAATTTTTAATGTTATATTGTTGAATATCAACCTATAATGTTCTTTAATTTAAACCATTTAAAGTTTAAGACAATAACTACTTTGAAACAAAACTAAAGCCATCCTTGTGAATTTTTGTTTCACCAGAAAAAACAATAAGGCTCTTTAGTAAATCTTGAATGTTACATTGTCAAAGAAACCCATGTAAGCTTGTCAATACCCAGCATTTTAAAATCAAAGCTGTTCAAACGTTTTTCAAAGTTATATTCAAACACCACTTTTCACAAAAGTATGCAGGTTTTCTTGGACTGGAATTTTCAAAATAAAAAATTGTCTTTTAATTTACAGAACGAATGACTTGTTTGTGTTGTTCTTTTGTGATTTATTTTGTGGGTAAAATCCATGTCCATACAATTCTTTGAAGACTTTATAAACATATAAGGGTTCATTCATACATTTCATATAAGAGATCCCTATATGGTTCTAGGTCAACATCCATGTCCTTTTTTAGGATGTAAAGCCATGGCCTTCAAGAATTTCCTCAAATTAGATGTGTTGGCCCTTAGGTTAAGTTAAGTAGGCCGCATATTAGAATGTTGGCCAGTACTCAACAGCTCTTTTTATGGGCCAACCAATATTACTTGTAATCCAAGAAAAATATAGATAAAAGTGCATGTAATGCCTTTGTTTAAAGGAGGTGGGAGTGAAACGGTAGAGTAGACAAATTTAAACTTCAAACTTTAGACAACTTTGGAGAACAATTTAGAGTGACAAATCTAAATTTGAAACTTTTAATTTAAACATGCCCATGTTGTTTTTTATTTCATTAAGTTTTCATATATGCCCTGCAGTTCAATTTTCATGAATTCTCACTTTTGCACTATTTAGGACTACTTTTCAAGCATAATTTAACTTGTTTGGATCAGTGTCTAGTTTAGGAATTTTGCAGTAAAGCCAAAGTGGTGATCATCCATAAAAAGATTTAGACAAATATGAATATGTTCCAATACAAAGTTCAAAATTTTAATGATTCATATGAAGGGAAAAGGGGGGGGGGACTAGGGCACATTTTATTAAATTGATAAATCTCCATCTCCTTTAGCATTATTCCTTTTTTTTCATATTTTCAAAGTGAAGCTTAATTTAAATTTTTATTTATCTATTATAATACATTAATTCCATAAATACATAGCTTTTCCCCTAGCAATGGGGTTCTAATAGTACAGTATCATTTTATTTTTCAAGTTGGACATTAAGGTATTGAATTTTTATTTTATTTTTTCAAAAACCACATTGTCAATACAAATAAGAATTTATGAAACTTCAGCAATAAATATAAACAACTTCTTGCTAGGTTTTCTAAACTCTAAATCTCTAACATAATGAGACCTTTTAAAACATTTTAAACTTCTTTTTGCAAACATGGGGAGAGATAATGTTTATTTTATTTATTTTTCATTATTGGATACCTACTTTGCAATGTTGGATTGACAATTGGCCTGAAACAAAACATTCCTACGTTTCTTCCATGTTTTGTATTTTCCCTTTGCTTTAATCTCCTTAAATTTCAATGTGTCAAATAGATTATTGCTAGAAAATTCAGCATTTCCAAAAATAATTTAATTACCACCAAACTTGAAAAGGTAGGATAGTAACAATGTTTATGGCCCTCTACTAAGATCATAAAATGTAACATGAAGTTGTGAAATATTTGCATCACAAATATAAGTAAAGTAGGTTTGAAAACATTTGTTGAATTTGTGTTAGAACAACCTACGTCCATTATAAAATTAAAGTAAAATTTTATAATGCATTGTTTTATGGAATTTGTAACATATTTGAAAGTTCCTTTAGAAATTTGATTGAACAAGATTTGGATCTACTTTGCACCTGCTTTACAAAAGTGGACACTATAAAAAGAAAGATTTTAAACAAACTTGCATTCCAAATTAACTTACTTATTACTTACCAAGCATATATTTTTTGAATATCATTACACAAAATCAAGAATCATACTAAATTCAATCTTCCAATTACTCAAATAAATCATATGCTTAATAATGTCATAATACATTCTGTGGGTTGTTTAACATTCAATTGTGGCAAGGATTTAGAATTATGTGGAATTGAAGGGGATCACCTTGACTAAAGGCCTAAAGCATGGCAAACACATGTTACTTTTGACCAATACACTTAACTAAAATGAGATTTTTGATTAGGTGTCAATTTGAACATCTAGTCAAAAGGAGCAAATGAAAAAAACAAGGTCAATCATGATGGCAAGGCTTCATCAAATCAACCATATTGATTTGAAATTAAAGGTATACTCCATTGGGAAGTTTTGCAATTTTGCTTTCAAAGTTGTATTTGCTTCTTGATAAAATTATAGTTGATTTTTAAATGGAAATTGTCTTGAAGTTGTATTTGTTTTGACAACATCGAATGTTGGATTTTCTATAAGTTTATTTCACATACTTTCATTTGAAAAGATGATAATTTATTTGAACTATGGTTGTCTTTGACTATTTGTCATTTAAAATGACACAAGGCATGTATTGCACCTTTGCTCCTATTTCTTTCATACACAAAACTTGAAATATTATCAAGTAGACTTAATAGCTACCTACCTAACCTAGCATAACCACTAGAAGAAAACTATGTTTTTGCAACTAGTCACTTTGCAACTATGTGCAATTAATTGTCATTTGTAACTAAATTGGTCATGCTTGCAATTACAAAATTGGCATTGTATAGTTTTTGTTGTATATGGTTGTGTGCAACTAACATGCAATTATTGATGTATGAAATGAACACATGTCATAAAAAGAATGACCTAAACTAGTATAACAAAATTTAATAATATAATATAACTACATATAACTTAAACTAAGTAACAAAAAGATAGTCTAATTAAGCTAAGTACACTTATAACTAACTATAGGCTATAGTAGTTAACCTATTATGTTATAAATTATATAATAATAATAGTAATAATAACATTACAACTAATTAACCCATCCAAGAACTAATAATAATAATAATAATAAAGTTAGTCTAACATAGCTTAATTTAACCTAGTATTAACTAGCCTAGGCCACTAAGATATTACTATTATTTTATTTTATTAATTTTATTAATTAAATTAATTCTGATCTTTTACAATAATAAGATTTTTTTACTAAATATTAATATTTCTAGTACATGTATGGCTAACATATAATATCATACACTTATTAACCTATAAATACCCTAGCCTACATTGGATGCTAGCTACAAATAATAATAAAAATATATATTATTGTTTTTTCATAAGGATTGAAATTAAGATTAAATATTTTTGTATAATAAATAATAATCATTAGTAATAAATTAATAAATAAAATAGTATAATATTACTATGTTAAATAAATTATTAATAAAATAAATAATAATAATAATAATTGGTGTCATTATTCAATATATTCATATTAATAATATGATAACTAATATTGTTACCTATTAACCATTATTACCTATAACATAACTAATATAACTAGCATGTAATACTTGTTAATATACCATAGATATTAAATAATAGTTGTATTTAACTTGCAACTAAGTTGGTCATGCTTGCAACTAATTTGTTTATCTCATATGTTTTGTCTTCCATTCCAATTTTACACTCTATATAAATAAGTGCATGAGACATATTCACAAACCAAATACCAAGTGCCATTTGGGATGAACCAATAAAAGAAGCTTGACCTTATTGTTAATCACAAAAATAAAATAGGATTATCCTAAACCTAACTATGTAGCCTAACCCTAGCTACCTACTTACATAATTAGGTGTAATTACCTACCTAAGTGCCATGTGTCAATATCTAGGTTGCCTAGGTGGTCTAGTTAACATAGGCTATTTATGTGGCCTACCTACCTACCTCCTTAGGTACCTATCTACCTACCAAGTCATGTGTTCAAATTTGATTGATCATAGCCTTAACACATGTCATAAATTATGTGGTCATCAAAATACTTGCATGTGCAACTAAAAAGATGCAACTAATCATAGATTGTAGAAATGTATATCCATATTATATATATTGTATAGCCTTACAATATATATAATTCAAATATTGTTGCATGCAACTACATGTCACCCACAACTTGTCCAACTCAATTACAAGGAATTTTAATTGCATGTGTCACATACAACCAAATTTTAGTTACATATGACAATTGCAAAAACACTTTTTTTTTCAATTGAACTAACCTAGCCTATTAATTATGTTAAACTATATAAGTAATTTAGGGCTACTAGTTCTGATAGACTAAGTATGTAACCCAGGTCATTAACTTGGCTAACTAGTTAATAAGCTAGGTAGCCTAAGTAGCCTAGGTTAAGTTTTAAGTTATTAATTAGATTAGGTTTTCGTAAGGTAGGTAAGTTAATAGGCTATTTTACCTATGTAACCTACCTACTTACATCCAACATGATACTTAAAACTAACGTACCTCCAACCTAAAGCTACATGTATTACCTACCTTCATACCTATTTATGTGGGAATTTTTTTTAAATTATTTTATTATACTATTTTTTCATAGATCTCATTTTTATAAAACTTTTTTTGAATTCAATATAATGTATTCAACTTTTAATGTTCTTCTCTTATTTGGTTTTTAATTTTTTAGTTATTATATGTTTATCTTAACATTGAACTACTTATACTACAAAACATTGCAAAAAAAAAAAAAAAAAAAATCACACAAGAATTTTTTTAAATTCAATATTGTAAAATATTTTTAAAATGTTCATTTCTCAATAATGGATGTTGAATGATAAAAAAAGAATGTCAAATGTTATTTTTTCAAACCATCTAACTTTTAATCAATCCCTAGAATTGAATCTATCTAGAGTAATTCAAAACTTAAATATAAATATATGGCCATTAACTGACTAGTATAATAAAACTAGTACACTAATTTGATTAGTATTAATTTACATTAGGTTGTAAAAACTGACATGATGTGCCATTTTTGTGTTAATTTTTGTGTCAACATTTGTTTGGATGCATTAGTTTGTATATAGGTCCCAATGGATACATTGATATTTGGTTGGATAAAACACCCCTTGTTTAACTTGTGACCAAACCTATCCGATTTTTTTTGTAATTTACATAGCACCCTTGTTTAGCTTCTGACCAAAAATGGACAAATTTGGTCACAAATTAAACAAGTCACCCCATGTTTAACTTGTGATTGAAATGGACATGTTTGGTAAATACATAATCTCTAATCCTATATTCTAGTCTAAAATTTAAACTGAAATACAATAAAATTAATACTAACAAAGTCTACTAGATCTATTTAGAACTAGTTTTAAAACTAAAATCCAATAATGAAAGTATGCTAAAAAAAAACATAAAAATAACAATTCTAACTATGGAAAGAAAGTTCTTCCAAAAATCAAAACATATTTCTCTCATATTCCATTAAAGCTCCATGTTCTACAATTATACAATGGTATTCATCTCTTTATCTTCTTGAAAGGTATACCTTAAAAAAAAAAAAACCTATGTTATATTCAAATTCAAATGGTGATAAAAAAATGTAATCTAGCTAGTAATTCTTATAAACAATAACTAGGTAAATAGACATATACTAACTAATAATTACCACAAGTAACTACCCCCTTAACATTACCCCACCCGTACTTTAAATTATGTCCCAAAATTCTGGATGAAAAAATTGTTAAGAAAGTTACGTATGATGTTTTTTTGATTTTATGATTTAGAAATTTGATATTTTTGTATTGTAATTTGCTCTATCTATACTACAATATGTTCTTTGTGTTCTTTAGTTTGAAGCACTATTTGACTTTTTGTTGTATACAAAGTGTGTTGCTACTCTTCTGATGCTTTTGTTGATAACTATGTAATTGTTTGTTGATGGGTTGTTCTTTGTTCTTGTGGCTGCAATTCTATTGTCACTTGTAACTACTGTTATGACTTCATATTTGATGTGATCTAAGTTTGCTCTTATTGTTACAACTTTGATAGAATTTGTAGTTGCTGATTTGATTACAGATCTGATGTAATATGAGTCTAATCCTATTGCTACAACTTTGACACATACTCAATCCGACCCTATTGATTTTGTAGAATTATAGATTCCTTGGGTTATATATGCTCCCTTATCTTTGTGGTTTTAAATGCATACTTTTAATAATTAATTTCTTGCAAAAAAAATTCTACTTATTTTAGAGTCTTTTCAGCAACCTCCCTCTCAAGGCTTTCCATTCCTCCTCAAAGGTTTCCTAGCTCCTCTACAACTTTTGTACATGATGGTCTTGCCCCATCTATATCCCTTCTATCTTTTTCCTCATCTAAAGTCTCTAGTTTTGGAGACATAACTAAAGGCTCATACTCAAATGATGGCATAACTTTTTCCATCTAAGAAATCATGTGTCTATATAGCCTTTCACTCCTCTCATATTTCCTACAAACCTTCTTAATATCGTTTTGGACAATGTCCTGAACTACATCCCACCATACGTTTACATATTTTTCCTCCATTGATAGTGCTTTGAGTTTTACTTGAAGCAAAGTATTATGGTTCTTGAATTCATTATTTTCTATAAAGGTAGTATCATAATTGAAGGGGTTTGTCTTATGGGTCTACTCCAAAAGTTTATTCAACTTTTCATTAAGGCTAGTTGTTTCTGTAAATTTATATCCATTTGTGGATACCTTTGGTCAGCTTGCTTTTGTATTTCATTTTAAATCTTATATGCATTGGCATTGTCCACTATGAGTTCCTCCACCTCCTTCTGTTACTTCAAAAGAGTTTCTTCCATGTGCCTATAATCCCTTTGAAATTTGTTATGCTCTATACTTAGAATATCTTTGCTTTTAAACCCAAATAATTGGCATCTGTCTCCTTTAAAATTGCTAGCAAAAAATCTCTTTCCATTCTAATGTTCAACAAATCTTTACTCTGCTTCTCCATGTTATTAATCTTCTATCTGGATGCCTAGAGTTCTACCAATACCTAACTATTTTCATTGTCCTATCTTGTAACTTTGCCTTGAACTTCTACTCCTTCTCCAAAGTTCCTTGTAGATTTTGAACAAATCTATCCTTCTCCTCTACAATTTGCTTGTTCTTCATCTCCAAAGTAGAAAGTCTAAGCAAAATATTTATCATTTATTCGTTGTATTCCACTACATGTTGAAACATAATAATGGTTTTTTTGTTTCATCCAATTCTGCTTCTAGCACTTCCATAGACCCTGATGTATTAAACCTAGAGTCTAACCTTTGGAACTTATACATGATGAACCTAGACTTCTGTGTGCAATCTAGATTTCTCCAAATACATTCATGCATGTTGTAGAACTTGGTTCTGAAGGTAGCATACCTTCATTCTTTTGTGGTGATGGAACATATTGTTGGACTTATGGTGAATTTCAATCAAAATCTTGAATCTACTCCTTTGGTAACTATTGTCCTTGAGAGTATGATTGTTTCTTGGGCCATCTTTGATGATCCTGTTGATCAAACTTCTGCTCCTACTTGGGAGAAATTAGTAGTCTTGGATTAAATTTAGGAAATATGAATTTCTCCTTTTGTTTTTGATTTTGTTGTTATTACTTCCTCAACAATTCTGCCACTTGTTGAGGATCAATATTGCCTTTCATTACAACATTCTCATATCTTCTCTACCTCTTCTACTGAGTATTTCTCTCCTCATCATCATTAAATTGAGACATCAAAATTGTTTTATTGGTTGTCCTAATCTTTAGCTGTTTCTCCTTTTTAAGACAAATGTGTGTGGGGTTCAGAGGCCTTTTATTCTTAATGAAACTCTCTTCATACTATCTCTTCTTCTTTTGTCCTTTTGAGGTTGCTTTGCTTATTTCTTTCTCTCTTGTGATTTTGCTCCATCTAATGGAATCCACTTCTAAAACATAATTTCGAGGACTATGGCAAAATGACATACATCATTTTTGGGTTTTTTTTTAATTGTTCCCTCAATCATATTTTTTTGACACTTCTCCCATCTAATCAATTGTTTAACCAATTGAAAATACATGATTGTAGCCTAATTAATAGACTTTCCATCATTTGCTTTAAATATCATCATAGTACACTTATTGCTAAAATATTGCACCTTATCCTTTTAGTAAATAATTGGAAAAATGGCAACAATTCTATTAGCATACTCTAACCTCATCTTTTTCACAACCCACCCTTCATTGATATTGTAAGTGTCAAATATTCTATTATTTTTGCCAATGCTACTCTAGCATCAAACATTTATGCCTGGTCTTCGTATGCCTTTCCTGTATGGTAGATTCTAGAAACTTCTACCAACACATGCTTATATATTATTCTTTATTCCTCCCCCAACATAGCCTAAATTCTATTATGTTTAGGATCCAACTTCCAATTGTTCAAAAATTCAACTAGAATGATGTAGCGAAATGTTTTCCATTCAATTTCAAACAAGCCTACCAATCGAGCTTTGTTTGCCCAAACTCTTTCTTCCTCTCTGAAGCTAGTCCAAAGCAAAATGTTTTTTCAGGTTGCAATTTTAACTTTGTTCTATTGGAGTAAAGATGTATTTAATCTCATCATCCTGATAAATACCCAATTTTTTCCCATGTAGATTTGCAGCCATTGCTTGCCGACTTGTTATTGTTATGCGCTTCTTGTTGGGAATATGAATTCTTTTTGGAATGTGCTATTAAGTATGCTCCTTTTGATGTAATGGCAATTATTGTTATTGTTGCAAATTGTCTCCTTCAGAATCTAAAATAGAAATGGAACTGACTTGCTCACTAAGACTTGCATGTATTTTGGGCTTTCTAAAACTATATATTTTCAATGTTTCCTTACAATCTCTCATTTTTTCTGATTGCTTTAAAAGTTTTCTCAAATTTGGATATCGGAAAAGATTTCTGAAAAGAAAAAGAAGAATAAATTAATGAAGAAAAAGGCGAACCTCTTTCTAGAAACCTAGATTGTAGAAACAAAGTGTTTGCAAATTTTTATTGCTCTATTAATCTTTCTTGCACCTCTTTCAAGTTCTATAACTTCTTTCTAGACTATATTTGTAAGTTTTCCATCAGATTTTCTTTAACACTCATTCTGGAAACAAAAAAAATTGAAACATGCTTGTAGAAAATGAATTATAGTGTTTGCCACCTTTTAAAATGTTATCACCTTGTTTCATGAAATGGTGTTTCAACTTTTCTTTTTAGGGCTAGCATTTTAATGATTTATATTTTTTTCAAATTGTTTAACACTTGTCATCTCCTTCTTAAATTCACACTGACATCAACATGGGCTAAAGTAAATACCTACTGACCAAAGAGTTCATGGCATTGGGTAACTTTGATGACACTCTTGAATCTGATGTCCTAGTGTTGTTTACATTACAAATTCCCTTTGACCCATGCTAAATCATCAAGTCAACAGATTTTTGTTCTGACATCACTAACTTATCTACCCCATAATCCAGTAATTATAAATTTGCATAATCATGGTTTGGGTATTTGTTCATAACATGTTGGTTAATCATATTTACTAGGGCTTATTATGAAATTATTGACTGATTAATCCCAATAGTATATGTTTTTTTTTAATATTTTGAATCTTCATTAGATGTTCTCCCATGGAGTCTTCATTTATGGATGGGAAAGACTTTTAATTCTCTAAACTTTAAATCCCTTTCATTGTCTGATCCACATATGTATATGGTTTCAACTTATTAACATTGACTAATATTGGGTTTGGTTCAAAATTATTAACATAAACAAGAAGAACAATATTATTGGGTAAACAATATTATACCTTGAATGGAGCAAACCATCTTTTCTTGTATTTTCTCGGATATGTTTTTTTTCCTTTGGGAAACCATAAAACATAATCTCCAAATTGGAACTTCTCAATATTTTTCTATTGATTCCATAGAAATCTACTCCACTAGTTGGCTCCCACATTATTCTAAGCTTCCAATTTGTTTTCATGTAATTTTTCCAATTCTGTAATTATGGTTGTTAGCACCCTAGTCCTACCTTTCTATGCTCATTAGTAATAGTCGACATAACATATTCTATTGTCGTTAGAGGATGCAAACCATAGACTAACCGATAAGGTGTATAACCTATTGCCACCTTATAAACAATCCTATATGAAAACAATATTATAGACAGATGTTCATCCCAGTTTATTCTTTTCTCATTAACCAACTTGGTGAATAATCTACCAATCACTTTGTTAGTGGACTATGCATGTCTACTTCCTTGTGGATAATATGTAGTAGAACTAATATGCTTGATCCATTTGAAGCCTCTAAATCCGAATGATCCCTAGTGGTGCCCAATCCCCTTATTGTATCTTTTGATGCAAGTGCCCATGATGATGAAATAAATATTGAACATGATTTTCCTAACATGTTTGAAAATGCGCAAACAAACCAAGTTGTGGACCTAGATAGCTTCAATGATGCCCTTACAACATTAATAGGTGGGGGTTCCAACTAGAGATAGAACATCAAGCATATACACATGTTGCATAATTAGGGGCTAGGAAAAAATTCGCAAAAGAACAAGTTGCGAAATTATGGGGACATTTGTAAAATATGGAATCATAGACTAAGAAGGTTGAATGTGAAGTTCTTGAATTCTGAAAACAATTGAATGTGAGAATTCAAACCTTGTAGTGTGGAAAATAACTTGTAGGTCAACATGAGGCATTGCCATCCAAGGACCCATTCAAGGAAGATGGAATAGCTCCAACAAACGCTACTAAAAACTAGACAAAAATAAGATCAACAATATGTGATTAGTTACAAAAGGAAGTGGTGACATGTTGTGCATGTGCTAGATTTTGTGGCAACCTTTCAATTTTCAAAAAGACACCACCATGGTCACTACAACTTGCCATGCTTTGTACCCAAACCCAAATGATGGACATCAAGATTATTTTTCCAAAGTGGCAAAAGGATATTAGGATACCATGCAAGAATAATTCCACTTTGGAACACATCCTAATGACAATTGGTTCAACTTGCAATTAGTAGGGTTATTAGTGTCACATCAGATCAAGTCAATTATGACACTCATGTAGCCCAACATCATGTTATTTAAAAGTCAACCTAGGTCAAAATAATAATTTTTCATGTAGGGGTATAAAATTTACCCCAATGGCAACCAACAATTACGATTGCAAAAAAATTAATTCAAACCATTAAATCCAATGACCTAAATCCAGTCCCAAAAAGTAAAAAATATTTTAAAAAAATCTTAACCATTGAAAAATGGTAATCAAATTTCAATCATTATTTCAATGGCAAAGATTTTTTTTTCATAACCAATTTACACCCCAATTGAAGTCTAGCAACTTGAATGTAGTCCCAAGAACAAAAAAAAAACCTAAAAAAAATCTTGATTATGAAAAAATGTCAACTGAATTTTGGTCACCATTTCAATGGCCAAGATTCTCAATTGCAAATAGTCCACACCCCAATCACAATCCAATGACCTAAATTCAATTTTGAGAATAAAAGAAATTGAAAAAAGTCTTGACCATCAAAAAAGTCAAAATAAACAAAAAAAAATTGGAAAAAAATCTTAATTTTCAAAATATGTCAACCAAATTTTGATCACCATTTCAATGGCCAAGATTTTCAATTGTAATCAGTTCAGACCCTAATCATAATGTGGCAACCGAAATCTTGTCTTGAAAGCCAAAAAATATTGAAAAAAAATCTTAACAATTGAAAAATGTTGACCATATTTTTATCATCATTTCAACTACTAAGATTTTTGATTGCAACTAATCCACATTTCAATAGTAATATGATGACCAAAATCTAAACATGATAGATAAATAAATAAATAAAATTGAAAAAAAATGTTGACCAAATTTGGTCACCATTTCAACTACCAAGAATTTTGATCACAACCGGTCCAAACCTTGGTTGTAATCTAATGACCAAAATCTAGTTCTGAAAGAAAAAATTAATTAAATGACTCAAATTTAAAAAAATCTTGACCATTGAAAAATGTTGATTGGATTTTGGTCACCATTTCAACCACTAATATTTTCAATTGTAATAGATTTACACTTCAATTGTATTTTGATGACTTAAGTCTTGTCGCAAAATGATTTATCGATGAAATATAATTTTTTATGATTAATTATAAACTTATTAATAATTAAACTTACTTGCATGGTAGAAAAATTGTGATTTTATTTTTATTATGGGAACAATTAGGCAACATTAGTGTTGACCTGACAAATTAACACATCACAACTGATGTTAATGTGATGACAAACACAAAAATGTCATGTCGCATTGGTTTTGACAACGATGCTTGCAATGGGAGGTTGTTTGTAATAATGTTTTCAATGTGGAAGAATTACCCATGGTTGACCTTTCTATGAGGTAGCTCAAGACTATTTGTTCAACCATATAGTCCCCATATGCTTTGGCTCTTCCAAGGGTTAATGTTGTTTTGTGGCTTACAAAAGATTTTAACCAAAGATTTTGAAACCACAACTTGTGGTGTTTTATAATGGTTAGCTATGCAATGGGGGGAAGGTACTAGGAGGGGTAATGTGAGTGAACAACCATCACCATTAGAGGTAGACCTTGATTCAAAATATGGTTGCACTTATATGGGTTTAGGGTTACTTGGTTGCCACTACCCACATTGTGTGATTGTACTTTCCATATGACCAATTTTTTATTATATTGGGTTTCATTTTTCCCTATTGTTGATTTCCAACTTTCTTTATTAAAAAAAAAAAGAATTAAAAAATTTAATTTGTGTCCAAACTCATTGCTTCATAATGAATTATGCATGCCCTACTCTATGTTTAATTTTATTTTATTACAAGCATTTCATTTCTTAGAATTTTATTTATTATTTCTTCTATTTTTCCACGTAACCACCTTCATTAAACCAACACACAAAAAATTGTATTTATTTCATGTAATTTTAGGGGTTGAATAAGGGTTCAATTCAAAAACTAGATAGGAGCCACAGCTAGAAATTTAGTTGCACCATGAACAAGGGCCACAACCAAAAGGACCCAAGTCCAAGATGTGACTGAAAATTCCCTTGCAATCTAGACAAAGGTCGTAACCAATAGGATCCAGGTCCAACTTGGAATTGGATTTTGGTCATAAACTAGACAAGGGCCACAATTGAAAGGACCCATTTTCAAAATCTATGGATGTGAAATAACTATAGGTTGTATGTGGGGGTTTGTACAACCTTTTTTTGTATTCTTTGGATTCATTAAACCCATGTAAAGTTCATAACTTTGATGCCTTAAAATTATTATTTGGATTTTACACAAGGCCATTGGAACGTTGAATTTTTAAATTTGAACATTGAAATAACATTGAAAGTTGTAAGATTTGAACCCAAGTGCTACCAACTATTAAGAACCATATACATTGGCATTGATTCACCAAGTGTTCACCAAACATTGAGTCCTTCCATGTGACCCATCAATCAAGATGAATAATGTTTAAATAATGCTTCTAAAATAAGATACTTGATTAGGGTCTAAATCATGTCATATTGGAAGTCTTTGTTTGTGATTGTTAAAAGGTTTTTCTATATTCCCATTTATGCAAATCTAATTTTCCTAATCATCTTAAAGAAGTTCACACAAGAAGGACACTAACAAGTTTTGTAAATTTAAAATGAAAGCAAAAGTTCACATATCAAAAATTAGAAAATAGTTTGTACATCAAAGTGAAAACAAGGAAAAAAAAGGAAGATAAATGGTCATGTAAAAATATATCTCTTCAGGTTCATCATCCTCCCTTATATTCATAAAATTCAAACTAATAAATGTCCTATTCAATGATAAATAGTGACTAACCAATATGTGTAAAATGAATAGTCAAAATTTTGAAATATGCCTTATAACCTATTCTATTAATTTTCCTTTCATATGTCTTGCCTATTATTGAACTATTGGTTTGAAATAATAAAATTGGTTCATAGACACCTACTACAAAGATTTTTTTAGTAACAATGATTCTTTTTTTTGTGCAAGTTTATCAACCTTTTTACATTGTTAAAAAACTTATTGCAATACCCAAAAAAAGAAAGGTGTTTCAAGGTAACATTTGAGAATGGGCCATATGTAATGGACAAGAAATTGTATCTTTCCATCTTCAATTGTTTTCAACAAATGCCTTTTACTTCCATCATTACAAGCTCCTTATCAATGTAAAAGGGATGGCAAAACCCAACCCACACAAAGTAACAACACAAAAGCAAAATCAACCCCATGGTTTAATTTGGAGCTAAGTCCATGTGGAAAATGTTTTTAAGGAGCTTTTTCCACCTAACCAACATTTGCTTCAATCTTTTGTCCTCATGAAACACAAGTTCACAAGTCTTGAAGTGAGTGAAAATGAATTTAAGTGGGTGCCTAAATTCATGAAACAACCAATGATCATGGATTCAACATCTTTTTAATATTTAAAGTTGAAGCAAAATCACAATCTTGACAATTATAGATTCCTTAAAAGGGGCTGGAAACATTGATTGCATGAAGCAACCAAGGTCTTTAAACCCCATAAGAAAAAACCCCTTAAGGTTCAAAGGTTCCAAACATTGATTGCTTATTGAAATCAAGGTTTTCAAACTCCAAATGTGCCAACCGAGGCTAGATATTGAATGAAAAACATTTGGCATTTCCTATTTTTATAATCCCTTATTTTCAATTGCCCACAATAATCCTCCCCACTTTGGTCGCCCATAATAGTCCTTCCCACTTTAGTTGCCCATTGTCATTTCAATTGTAATTTGAAACTAACAACCAATTTACATAAAGCAATTGAACTTTTTAGATGATGAGTCATCCAATCATTTGAGTCGTTTTATGAATGGGCAAGGACTTGTTTCCATGGATCCAATCTCTAAAAATGTCTTAATGTGGTTGGAAGATTTTGTTGTAAAACTATTATTTCTTAGTATAATTAAAAACCCATGTTGCGGCCTTGTGAGAATGAACAATGAGCTTGTGAATTTCATTATTTGAGCAACAATTTAAAAACAAAATTAGTGCCACATAAACAAAAAACTGTGGATGATGTATTATTGTCATGTGGACTGAATATTTCATCCATGTGGATAGAACACTTTATGGTGGATGAAATATTTTGTCCATGTGAATGAAAAGTATTTCCATATGGCAACTGAAAAAAGGGTAGGAAACAGAGGGGGGTTTTGGATATTTTAAAGTGTGGAACTAACGAAAGAAACCAAAGGGTGTTTCACTTGGGAGACATTCTGAAATTGTTGGTGCACACAACTCTATTCCACTCGCTTATCACTCTTCCTAGTCCCCATCCCAGAGCTCCAACACACCCCTCTACCCCCGAAGTGTTGTGAGCCAAGGAACATACCCCAACTCCTTATCCTTCCATTGTTTTCACCTTTGGACTCACAATTGAATCTATCAAAGAGCTTGGGGGTGCATCAACATTGGTGGGAAGAATTGACACAATTGTGTTAATGGGAATCCTTTTTCTAATCCAAGATGCAAATTTGACTTCTATTTGTAGTATAGCTAAATATTTCTTCACCTTCCAAATGGGTGACATTAATTGTCAAGGTTGAATACATTAGTAAAATTCATGGTTTTTTTATTGGGTTTTTTAGTAAAAAAATATTCAAAAATGACAAGAGTAAAAAAGACCATCTTATCAATCTAGACAAGTCAATTTGGACTTGCCATGCAACTTGGTAATCAATTTGGACCTTGTCAATTTGATTGACAAAGTGATAAAAAAATGATTAATTACTTGATTGGTAAATAATGGATTATTTGATTAGGTCAAATTTAGACCTAAATTAAAATCAATTTTTAGATTATTATTTTAAAAATTAATGGGTAGGTAAGTGTTAGCCTAACCTAACCTAATTAATCCTTGGCTAAACAAAGTGGTTAAGCTTAGTTGATAAACTTAACGGCTAAACTTTGGTTAAACCTAATGGCTAAATCTAATGGTTGAACATATTGACTAAACCTTGGTGAACTTAGTGGCTAAATTTAGTGGATAAACATAACATAATTAAACCTTGGCTAAATATAATAATTAAATTTAGGTTAAATCTAGTGGTTAAATTTAATGGTTAAACACAATGACAAAACTTGTCTAAACATAGTGATTAAACTTGAGCTAAATAACATGGTGCTTAAACATAATGGGTTAATTTAATGGCTTAACCTAGGCCATACTTAGTGGCAAAACTTAGGCTAAACCTAATGTTAAACCTAGTGCCTACACCTAGGCCTAAACCTAATGATTAAACTTAAGTTAAATTTAATGGTTAGAATTTGGCTAAAATTTGACTAAATTTAATGGCTAAACCTAGAGGTTGCACTTAATGACTACACTTAATGGTTAAACATAGTGCCTACAATTAATACTTAAACCTAATGACTAAACTTAAATTAAACCTAATAGTTAAAATTTGACAAAATTTTGGCTAAATCTAATGGTTAAACATAGTGACTAAACCTAGTGGTTACACCTAATGACTACACCTAATGACTAAACTTAAATAGGTAAATGGGTGGATAGGTAGGTAGGTAGTATGTAGGTAGGTGGGCAAGTATGTAAATAGGTTGTACAAAGGTGAAAAGATATAGGTAGCTAGGTTGGTAAGTAAATAATAGGTTGCATTGATCAATAATAGGCATGTATGTAGTTAACTAAATAAATAGGTCATTAAATAGGTAAAAGGTAGATACATAAGGTAGCAAATCATGTGGCATTTGACTAAATATCATTGGCCACCTTGACAAAATGTTCCATTTGAGCAAAAACCATTGGTTATTTTGATTGAAGTTGTACAATTTGACTATATGTATCTAGTCAAATAAACAATTATTATCAAGTTGATATATTAGTCAAAAAATAAATGTGTCATTCAAGCCCGTAGCCATTAAAATCAAATGTACATGTCCAGTAGTAAAAAATGACAAAGTAATTAACTTGAAACTTTCAAAAAACCATGATTTGTAATAGTGATAGGATCATTAGACATGGTTACTTTTTGCAAAAGGAGTTCACTTCTAGTGTCGAATCCTTAGCCAAAATGACCACCTTTCCTAAATAGGTAATATAATGTTGCTTGCTTGAAAGTTCAAACATAATAATCAATTGTCACATCATACAAAGAAGATCCCTTTTTCCCTAACTATTGTAGCTAAACGATATGAACTGTTTTTGACAAGTTGCAGGTAGGCATGTATACAACCTTTTCTAGAAAGAATTTATGCAAACCAACATGTATTTATGTCAACCTCCTTTTTAGATATGCTATAATATTTTGTGAAGATATAACTAAGAAAGGATGAAATGGGGGATGCAACAAAGTGTTTAAAACTTGAGATGTTTCATAAACCTTCCCCATTGCCATACACAAAAGTGCCAAAACTAAGCTAATTTTCCAATTCTTGAAGTCCAACTTCATCAACAACACCTAAAGAATACGAATGACAAAGAATGGTTGCATATCAAACATCAACCTCTTCCAATGACGTGGCATTCTTACACTCATAGCACAATGTTTTATGTTGTTCAAACAACTTTGGCTTAATTTGTTGTTTTGTGTGTTTATCCATGGATTAGGTCGAATGAAAATAACAAGTACACTCCTTGTCAACCATAGGTTCATTTGAGTCACCGAAATTGTACATAATTATTATTTTTAGATTATTGAATTGGAAAACAATTATTTTCAATGTAATTGTAACCACTTTTATATTTGAAGGCCAAAATGATGGAAAGGTAGTTTTGGTTCCACAAATAATGCTTAAGGGATGAAACTAAATTCTTAACATTGGGAGAATAGAACTTTACAAACTTGTCCATTGTTTGATTTAGTTTATCACCTTGAAGAAGTTCCAGGGGTCATTATCATCCTTGTTCAACAATTGCACAAATAGAAATGTTTTGCTCTTAGCTAAAACAATTATAAAATTTGTTGTAGATGGTGTGCACGAAACCTCCTCCTTGAACAAAAGTTTGACCTATGCAACAACCTTTCTACACCTCCCATCAGCCACTAGATGGTAATGTGGACCATGATGGATTGTTATTCAAGTCAAATTGCACTTCTTGTGGACAACGTATTACATGTTTGCGGCACATGTGTCAACACAAAAGGGAGGGGTGGAGCAAACTTTGAAAATGGTGGCCGGGACTAGGTGTTTGCTTACTAAAATGAAAGACAATGTTATTAGTCCAAGTTATTTTGTTGCTACTACTATTCAAAAGGAAATATTCACATTTGTCATGTTGCAACATTATAAATGACCCAAACATTGTACCTTGCAAAAAACAAGATTGAAATCATTATTTATGTTCATTGTTTTCATGTTACACCAAGCATGACTATTATATTATTTATTCATTCATTACATTTGGCCAAAATGGCCTTTCGGGTTTTCAAATGGAGGAAGTTCAAAAAGGACGTCACCATTGAATTTGATCGGAACAAATGGAACCTTTTGAATCAATAATCTATTTTAGTAACTTGGAAAAGCATAACTTAGAAGTAATGTGTAGGGCTTGAAACATGGCCCAAAGGCAATCAACAACATTAAGGACATAGGAATTACTAGTAGATGCCAAAAGTGGAATTGATTTCAAAGATACATTTCATGAAAACTCAAATGATTCAAAGGTGAAGATGTTGAAGGGTAGGAAGAATTAGGGAATGTTTTGTTGTCATTAGAAAAGTCACACAAGTCAATGAATGATGAATTGTGATTCATATGAAACATTGAAGGTTTATTTCCAAAAGTGGTCAGTTATTGTTTGACTTCCACACCATGTTCCGTTTCATTAACCACATAAGGGAAAATCCCTAGCACGAACATATTGTTTTGTGAGGTTTTGGACATACTATTATCGATGATCTTGAATATGTTGACAATTGATCAACCATTGCAAGCCCTTCAAGTTGAAAATTGGAGTTGATAAATAGATTTGGTGACATTATTGTTGTCATTGTATGCATCATCATTTGAAATGTGCACAGTTCCATACTCAAAGCCAAACATCACACATTAACATTTTTAGTAACAAACAGTACTTTAGAAGCATTTGGAAGGATGGTGAACTCATGTTTTCCTTGTGAATGAAATGTTGCCATTATATGCACAAAGGCAATGGAAGGACGAAAAGGAACTATCAAGCTAGTTATTTGAAAAGACAAAAAAAACAAGGACTACATTCAAAACAAACGAAAACATCATGCCCCCACAAACCAACCATGAAAAAAAAACTAATACAATATTAATTGACGAACTAAATCAATGGACAAATCTTCATGGAAAATGAAAAAAACATGGAAACAAGGCATGGATTTTAATAAGTATATGAAGAGCAAGGATACCCAACCTTTTTCATACCCAATGAAGTGGGTGGGTTATAGTGGGCTTCAATGTTTTCTTAGCTACATGATATCAAGATTGAAAAATGTGTAAAAAAGATGGGAAATAACAATTCACAAAAAAGGACAAGGTAGAACAATTATAATTAAATGTTGGATGCAATCATGCAAAATATACACGGATATTTGAAAATAAAAATATTGTTGAAAAACCAAAAATCATCTATTGAAAAGGGAACATAACCCAAAAAATAATAGTAGGTGGCATAATGAACAATAATTAACTTTTGTGGTTTGATACATACAAAGTAACAATAGTTGAATTTTTTTTTATGACAATATATAAATGATAGAATGAGCTTCAAATCTATCACATATAATGATATTATTTTGGATGAATACAACAAACAATAATAATCAATTTAAATTGTTAAATATAGTAATTCCAAGCCCAATAAATCTAATCAAAGTGAAAAGAAAAGGAAGTGTAGTGTCTTAAGCAGTTTGAGTAAATGTAAAATGTTATTGAAATAGTGATAGTTAACACATAACTATGAAAGGAATGTAATTCTAAAAAATGAATAATGCCAAAATCATAAAGGAAAAAATTGTTCGATGTATTTTTTTGCACTTACCTTTAATGTATCTGGTTCATACTCATAAAATTTCTTTTCTCGCATTTATTAACCCTAGTGCATCATGCCTTGGGTCAGTTTTAATTTACATTTTGAAACATTTTATCTCACATGTATAGAATTTAAATAAAGAGACAATGATCTATTTCAGATATTTGTGGCATCAACTTAATTAGCTTTTGGTACGGTTTGTAATCTTGGAGGCAACATGTTTTCTCCAACTTCACTTTTATGGTTACTATAAAACTTCAATTCTTTTCCACAAAAACATTTTTCATACATAACAATAACATCCTTTACTTGAATTAATCTATGCATTTTTTACTATTTGTTTTGCCCTGATGTTCATGCACCATAGCCTTGAAAAACCTTGTTTACATAGACTTGTTGACTTCTCCTTCTAAGGTTTCCAATTGTTGCCAACTTCAAAGGCATCTATAGACTCTATTTTGGATATATTGAGTTGAGCCAGGTTCTATTGGTGAGTCATTGAATTTGTTGGAACCCATTGCGAACTATGGTGTAGGCATTGGGGTCATGTCTTTTGAATCCATAACGACATATCCCTGGAATGGTGGGAGAGTATTCTTTATCTCTTCTTTTGAGTTCATCATTATATCTTCTGTGTGGTGGGGAGCTCTCCTCTTCCTTTGGGCTTCTAGTAATGTAATTGGTTGACATTAGGGAATCCAACTTTTGTTGTAAACGAATAGTAATGTTTCATATTCAATGTCTTTAGTGTCAAAAGTGTTCCTTGGCCAATTTCATAACATGAGTGATTCATTTATTTTCTTTGCAACTTGAAATCTGAGTAAGTAATCACACTACCTATGAAACCGCATTCTATAGTTTTGAATAGTCGAGTGCATTGGCCATGGATTATCTCTAGGAGGTTGTCACAAGCTATTCAGAAACTCTTGGTAAAACATTTTTATCATTGTCCCATATATATTGTAATCTTGCAAATGGTTATAAAATGCCCAGTACCCAACCTCTACCTGGAACTTTGCATTTATACTTTTCAACTCTCTTTTATCTACTAAAGGGTAATCGTCCAAATCCTTCAGTGTTCAACAAGTGTGCATGGGATATGGATATCTTGACATTGTGGAAATGAACAATTCTATTGAGAATTTGTTTTTTTTTATTGTTACTTGGAAGTCAAAAGATTTTAAACTATATTCGTGCAATGTTACAAAATTGTAAACATCTCCCAAAGTCTAGAATTTTATAGGGTCTCTATGAGATTACCACATTCAATGGTTTCTTGGAAAATATCTACCTTTTTTTGGATCATTTAAACTACACTAAAATGTTATAATTGGCAAAACAACTATGTTTCCTACTTGTGTCATGTGTGGTGTGTGTAACATGTAGTTGTGATCACTCCATTGACCCTTTGGCCTTATGTGGCTTCATACCATTTTTTGTTTGCGTTCATGTCTCCATGCCATGTGTCCAATTCATGCCCTCTAACAACTATTATTCATACACTTTTCTCATTTGTTTCGTTAGCCACAACATTTGTCTCAATAGCCACAACATCATGTATATGATTTTGAATATCATTTATTGCTTTTATTTGAAGTTTTTATTAACTATTTGTCTCAACAGTCACTACGAATTTGTTCAAGGTTGTTCAAGTTCAGCCATAATTTTATTTTAATTTTGCATAAATAAATATTTCCTTCTTTGATCTCATATTTTGAACAAATATTCATCTTCACATGTCTATTGAGCTATGATTCAATGTAAAAAATAGGATTTTTGTTTCTCATTCAATTTTCGATTTGTCGTTTTTTTTTGTTTCATAGATGTCTTGTGGTTTCATGGCCAACCTTATCATTTGACAATTAATTGGTTGTTTTAAAACTTTATCCTCAATTTCTGTGGAACCCAAGTTCGCCTATTTAGAGTTGCATAAAGTCGTCATTGAATATTCTTGAATTCTATGGATAGCAAATTCCCAAATGTTAGCAAATCTTTTGTTGACAAATCGTTCAATAAGCTTGTGAAAAAATGCTCTAGAATTGGCTTATTTAAACTCCCACATTCTTTGAAGAAGTCCATTGCATGTGGAAACATTGCCAAATTGTAGTCCTCCATATCATCCTTGGAAATGTTCACACTTTGTCTCATTATAAAAAGATTCTCTTTGTCCATCTTCACATTTGCCAATTGCCATGTCGCCCATTCCACTATTTTGTTAATTACTTTCTTCCATTTTGTTCCCCATGTTCTAATTTTGAACAAATGCCTAAAGGGGTCAAACATGGTATTATCTTTTGGATATTCCAATGATTTTTTTGTCATCTTGCAAGTTTTTTCTAGTATGCTTGAAAGTAACATGTATTCAATCATACATTCCAATGTGTTTGGTGTGACATTTGGTGAAATTTTTTCTTTTTGCCATTGGAGTAGAAAGGTTTTACAATTGCAAGCATGCGATTGAATAATAAAGGTTGCAACCAGGAAGTATCTATGCAAATATTACAATTTAAGGTATTTTGCATGCAAATTACTAGTAGAATGAAAAAGAATGCAATTTCATTGTGCAAGTATCCAAGGGGTTGAAAAAGTGAATGAAAATTAAAATGACTTTAAAATGGTAAGGTGTCTTGGGGTGCTTGATATTGTTTCAATTCCTAATGGTCACATACCTCTTTGTGCTAGACAGGTACTATTTGAATTGGCACATACCTCTTGGTGGGTCAACATGTTTATGTGCCATTGAATTTGATGTAATTTCAAATTTTATATTGCTTGGATGTTGCAAAGCTAGATAATGAAATATTAATTCAAGTATAACTTGAACATTTCATGTGACGAATTGTTCACAATAAACCAACATAAATTTCTTATATCTTGTTTCTTTTGTTCAATTTTTTGAAAAACAAAACTTGTTGAGAATGTTCATGAAAAAGTTCATCCATAGTCAATTTTCATTCACATTTTCATCCATAAATATCATTCATCCATGACACGTGGAATAATATTCTTCCACATCACCAAATATTTTGTCTTAGGTGTGACAATATTTTAAAAATATGTTATGTATGTGGGAAGAATATTAAAAAAAAATTCAGTCTTGCTCCCTTGCTCATGCTTAGGGTCGCATGCTCGTGAAATAACATCCATGTTGCATGAGTCATAAGGTTGATTAATAGTTGTTGAAGACATTTTTAGTTGTTTTCTTAATTGTGTCGGGACATTGTAGTTGCTTAGGACAAGTCATAAAGAATATGTTTTGGCATTATGAACACTTTTGACCAATTAATGCCATGAGTCATTAGGTTGACTACTAGTTGTTAAAGACATTTTTAGCCATTTCTTTCATCATGTTGAACATTGTGGTTGCATAGGACAAGTCATAAAAAACATGTTTTAGCATTATGATTTTTTTGACTAATTAATAAATATATATTTTTTGAAATTAATGTCATGAATCATTAGGTTAACTACTAGTTGTAACACCTTGTTGACACATAGTCATCATCATCATTATAAATTGAATTATTATTAATTATTATTAGTTAGAAATATAAATGGTATTTTTGAATTCTTAATTTAAAATCATTCGATTATATTAATATAAAAGAGATATTTTTTTATAAACTGATTTTATAATAATTTATTCTTGGATTTGAATTTAATTGGGAAAAATGGGATTTGAACCCGCGACTTTTGGCGTGACAGACCAGCACTCTAACCAACTAAGTTATTTTCCCGAACATAATAAATCATCATAGATAATTTATCAGGATCTTTTCATTATACCGGCTACGTCAGTATAAATCCGAAAGTCAAAACTATCTCTTCCAGCCTCATTCAACTTTCAGAGGGAAGAAAGTGACCTGAAGCCACAAGGC
>Ga0116230_10000628_pt1 | contig 31350 bp, 21 predicted proteins | sample S1TSphfallax_3_FD_88678 | JGI IMG/M metagenome (GOLD analysis project Ga0116230, IMG submission 88678) | Host-associated microbial communities from peat moss isolated from Minnesota, USA - S1T2_Fd - Sphagnum fallax MG | ecosystem: Host-associated > Plants > Peat moss > Unclassified | place... | reverse complement strand
TAGACCATGTGGCCCGAGGTGTAGAAATGCATCTCGATATTGCCGTCGAGCGATGCCTCGATCGGCAGTTGATGCAGTTCGTAGACGGCGGCAAAGTACGGCGTCGCCAGATCGTAGTAACCGCCGTTGAGCTGCACCTTCAAGTTCGGATTGGTTTTCATCGCGACCGCGAGATCCGGCATGACGTTGGTGGGCCCGGGTATTTTTTCCGGCGCTCCCGGCGGTTGGTGTCCCATGTCCCAATGATTGCCGAGGTCCGTGATCGGCTTGTAGGTTTTACTGTCGCCGAATTTCAGCGTGCCGCGCACGTAATCGTTGAACGCCGAGACATACGCCGAGGAAATCGCCGCGGATTGCGGATCGTAATCGGCCTCCTTGCTCAAGGGATCGATGGTCGGGCCGGAAAAACGCGTGTCCAATCGGCCGGTGGTGACTTCGCTGCCCAGCAGCGTTTTTTCGAATTCGCCGCCGTTGATGCGCAGGTTGGCCCGTTCGATGTACTCCACAGGCAATCCGGTGTAGGCACTCAACTTGGCGGCGATCGCGGACTTGCGCTCCGCCGCGAGCGTCGAACCCGCCGCCAGCGCCTCGGCATACTCCGTCAGCGCGAAGTGTTCGACCTCGCGCAGCAGCGGCTCGAGCGCCGGCGGCGCCGGATTCAGCTTGTGGTGATACCAGGCGCTCGCCGCATAGGTGGGCAGCGCCAGCGCATAGGGCAGATCCACCCCCGGGTTGAATTGCGGCTGATCGACGCTGTCGTCGAAGTTCAAGATCTGCGACAGCAGAATGACGCCGTTCAAGTCGAGGGACTTCTCGCTCTGCAGTACGTTGGCCAGCACCGCCGACCGCGTGGTGCCGTAGCTCTCGCCGAACAGATACTTCGGCGAATTCCAGCGGCCGTGCCGGGAGAGGAATGCGACGATGAAGTTGGCGAAGGCATGCGCGTCCTGATCGACGCCGAAAAACGCCTTCTCCTTGTCCGCGCCGCGCAAATGGCTGAAGCCCGTGCCGGGCGCATCGACGAACACCAGGTCGCTTGCGTCGATCAGGCTGTACTCGTTGTCGATGATTCGATAGGGGGCGGCGGGACTGTGCTTGTCGTCCAGCGTCACCACCCGCTTCGGGCCGAACGCGCCCATGTGCAGCCATACCGTCGACGAACCGGGGCCGCCGTTGTAAAGAAAGGTGATCGGCCGGTGAACGTCCTCCTTGTCGCCTTTGAAGTAGGCCACATAGGACATGGTCGCCTCCGGCGGTTGCGGCGGCGCCGGACCGGTCCGGTCATCCTTGGGCGGCGGCGGGTCGTCGTCCATCGGATCCTTGAGGTGCACCACCTGCACGCCGGCTTCCGCGTGATAGGCCAGCGCATGACCGCCAAGAGTCACCGAGCCCGGGGTGACTTGCAGCTCGTCCTTGAGGTAACGCGGCGACTCCCCGAGGTCCGGCGCCTCCGCGGCCATGCCGATCGACGACAGCAAGCAATAGCCGAAGCATGCGGCTGCCGCCAGCCGGCGAACGTCCCATCCCATCCCATGTCTCCGCTCGATCAGGAGCACGGATCATAGTCCGTGCGGCGCGGCGCCGCGAGCCGAATTGTCGGTGCCGCCGGAGCAGCCCGTCAGTGCGCGTCGAGGAGCTTTTCGATCTCGGCCTGCAGTTGCGCCTGTTGATAGGGCTTCGACAGCCGCGGCAAATTGGCCATTTTGCCGGCCGGTAGATCCGTGTACCCCGTGGCGAGCAACACCGGCAGCTCCGGCCGTTTCGAGCGGACCAGTTCCGCGAGCTGAATACCGGTCATGCCGGGCATGGCCTGATCCGTCATCATCAAATCGATGGCCTGGCCTGCCGCGATGATCTCCAGTGCGCGCTTGCCCGAGTCGGCCTCGATCACGGCATAGCCGAGGTCCTCGAGCATGTCGGCCGTGCTCATCGCGATCAGCGGATCATCATCGACGACCAAGATCCGCGCCGTGCGGTTGACGCCGACCGCCGCTGTCGCAGTCGCTGTCGCTGCCGGCGCCGCGGGCACCGCCGGTTCCACCGGTGGCCGCGTGGCCATCGGCATCCACAGAGTCGCGACGGTACCGGCGCCGGGCGCGCTCGAGAGGTCCAAGTGACCACCCATCTGCACCGCCAGGCCATGGGTCATGGACAATCCCAACCCGGTACCCTTGCCGAGCGGCTTGGTCGAAAAAAACGGCTCGACGGCCCGGCTCAAGGTGGCGGGATCCATGCCGCAACCCTCGTCGCGGATGCGGATGCGCAGATAATTACCCGGGCTTAGGTGCGCGTCGCCTGGGGTGCGCGCCTGGTCCACCACGACGTCGATGGCGCCACCGTCGGGCATTGCGTCGCGGGCGTTGATCGCGAGATTCAACACCGCGAGTTCGACCTGTTGGGCGTCGACCTCGGCGGGCGGCAGTCCCGGTTCGATGTGCAGACGTAGCGCGATCTGCGGGCCGAGCGACCGGTGCAGCAGCTCCAGCATCCCGCGCACCAACGCGCCCAAGTCGGCGGACATCGTCTTCAAGTCCTGCTGCCGTGCGAACGCCAGCATGCGTTGCGTGAGCGAAGAGCCGCGCTGGGCCCCCTGCATGGCGCCGTCGATCAGCCGGCGGATGCCGGGCTCGTCCGGCAGGCGCTTACGCAACAGCTCGAGGTTGCTCATGACCGCCATCAACAGATTGTTGAAATCGTGGGCGATCCCGCCGGTCAATTTGCCGACGCTCTCCATCTTTTGCGATTGCAGCAGCTGTTCCTGGGCCTTTTCCCGTGCCGCGACCTCGCGCGTCAGCAGCGCGGTGCGCTCTGCGACGCGTTGTTCGAGGGTGCGCGTGAGATCGGACAAGGCGCTGCGCTCGACGGCGAGTTCGGCGATCAGGCGCTCACGCTCTTCGAGCCGCTGCCGCGCATCGTATTGCCGGCGGCGACCGCGCGCCGCCGCGCGTACCATGCTGTGCAGCGTCACCGGATGGAACGGGCGTTCGAGAAAACTGACGTTGCCGAGCAATTCACCGAGCCTCACTGCGGCCGGATTGCGGTCGGGGCCACCGCCCCGATGGGTCAACAGAATGATGGGCAGGTCGGACCACGTCGGTTGGGCGGCGAGGAACTCGTGCACGGGCGCCCACTGCTCGGTCCGCACCGCCTCCTCGGCGATGATCAACATACCGGCGCCACGCCGCATTTCGACCGCCATCGCCGACAAATCGGCGCAAATCTCCGCGCGCACGTCGATCCCCTTCAGCAGCTGCACGGTAAGCGATGCATCGCGGCCATTGGGCGCGAGGACCAATGCGCGCAACGAAACCGAATCGGTGCCGCTCAATCGTGCCGGCCCTGCAGCAGGGGTTTATCGTCGCCCGCATAGGTCGGCACGCCCGACAGCACGCCCTGGAAGGTCTCCAACGGCTCACCGACGCACAGACCGGTGGCGCCGATGCGATACTCGCGGATCGTGGATTCGTGCGCTCCGGTGCGCTTTTTGATCACCGACACCGCGCGCCGCACACGGCCCCTGGCCTCGAAGAACCGCAGCAGGATGACGGTGTCGGCCAGGTAGGTGACGTCAACCGGCGTCTGCATACTGCCCACCAGACCGTGCTGCGCCACGGTCATGAAGGTGGCCGCCCCCCGGCGGTTCAGATACTGCAGCAACTCATGGATGTGCAGCACCAGCGAATTTTGCTCCGGCATCGCAGCCTGGTAGCCGTTCAGGCTGTCGATCACCACGGTCTTCACCGAGGACTCATCGACGATGCGGCGCACGTGGTGCGCAAACTCTCCGGGAGTCAGTTCGGCGGCGTCGATTTGTTCGATCGTCAACTTGCCGCTGCGCTCGGCCGCCTCGAGGTCGATGCCCATCGCCCGCATGCGCTCGCGCAACAGCCCGAGCTCCTCGTCGAACACGAATAACGCCGCCCGTTCGCCGCGCGCCAACGCGGCCGTCACGAAGTTGATCGCGATCAGCGACTTGCCCGAGCCGGCCGGCCCGAGGATCACGGTGCTCGATCCCGAATCCACGCCGCCACCCAACAGGCTGTCGAATGACTCGATGCCGGTCGACAAGGGCTCGCGGCGCACCGGTGCGCGATGCTCCGCCGCGATCAATCGCGGGAACACCTGGATGCCGCCGGTGGCGATCGTGAAGTCATGGTAACCGCCGCGATACCGTTGACCGCGGTACTTGACGACCCGCAGGCGCCGCCGCTCGGCGCCATACGCGGGTGCCAGCTGTTCGAGGCGCAGCACACCGTGCGCGATGCTGTGCACGGTCTTATCCGTCGACTCCGCGGTCAGATCATCGAGCAGCACCACCGTGGTGCCGAGCTTCGCGAAGAAATGTTTGATGGTGAGGATCTGCCGCCGGTAGCGCAGCGAGCCTTGCGCCAGCAGGCGAATTTCCGAGAGACTGTCGAGCACCAGACGGCTCGGATTCTCGCGGATCACCGCCTCGAAAATCTGCTTCGTGGTCTCGCCCAGTTCCAGATCCGATGCGTATAACAAGCTCTGCTGATGCTCGTCCTGCAGCAAGCTGTCGGGGGGCAGTAATTCGCATACCTTGATTTCCTCCCCCAGCGTCCAATGGTGCGAAGCGGCGCCGTCGCGCAATTCCGCTTCGGTTTCGGACAGCGTTATGTATAGGCAGCGCTCGCCGGTCCGGGCACCGTCGAGCAGGAACTGCAGCCCCAAGGTGGTCTTTCCCGCGCCGGGCTCACCTTCCACCAGGTACACGTGGCCGCGCAAAAATCCGCCGCGCAGCACGTCGTCCAGACCCGAGATCCCGGTCATCGCTTGAGTGTCGATTTCACTAGGCACAGCCGATTTAGCCATCACCCGGGCGGCCGCCTCCTTCGGATCAGGCCAACTCCCCCTGTAGGAATCGTCCGAGGCGGCCAAGCGGTTGCCCGGCGATGCTATCCTTGCGCGCTGCACTGCCTTGAGTAGGCTACATCAGGGGTCTCGATCAAGCATGATTCTGGTCATCGACGTGGGCAACACCCGTCTGAAATGGGCCTGGCTCACGAGCACCGGCTTGTCCGATCAGCAGGCGGTGGTGCATCGGGAGGCGAAGCCCGGGGTCTGGACGGCCGCCCTGTTCGAATCCGGCCAGAAGCCGACGCGGGTGCTGGTTTCCAACGTTGCCGGGCCGGTGATGGCGAAGACCCTGACCCAGCTGGCCAGAAAGACCTTCGCGGTGGACGTGGAATTCGTCACGGCGGCCGCCGAATTTCAAGGGCTGACTAACGGCTACCTCGATCCCACGCTGCTGGGTGCGGACCGCTGGCTGGCGTTGATCGGCGCATGGACGCTCGCGCGGTCGGCGCTCTGCGTGGTCGATGCCGGCACCGCGGTGAAAGTCGACAGCGTCGATGCCGATGGCCAGCATTTGGGCGGCCTCATCACGCCCGGTATTCACATGATGCGCGAAGCGCTGATGAGTAAGACCAGCGACATCGCCCGGGCCGCCGAACACAGCACCCCGTCGCTTGCCGGCGTGCTCGCCAATAACACCATCGGCGCGGTCTCCCGCGGTGCCGTGTTCGCCCTCGCCGGCATGGCGGACCGGGCGGCGGAAATCATCGAACAGAGCACCGGCACGAAACCGAAGCTGTTCATCACCGGCGGCGATGCCGGCATGATCACCGGCACCATGCGCGCCCACGGCGAGATCGTCCCCGACCTGGTGTTGCAGGGGCTCGCCGTGGTCGCATCGCAACCGCGGTAGGCTCGCGTTTGTAGGCGAACGCTGTCCCCCGTTCGGGGCCTCGCGCCCTGGCAATCGCCAACGGTGGCCATTAGCCTCGCGCCATGATCCAATCGCTATGGCTGGCGACTTGCCTCGTCATGGGCTTAAGCGCCCACGCATTCGCCGATGAATCGCCGCCACCCAAGCCGCACGCCGACTTGAGCGGCCATAAGCGCGTCGGCAAAGCGTCTTTCTATGCTAAAAAGTTCGCCGGCCAGAAGATGGCCGACGGCGCACCCATGCGGCCGCAGGGCAACAACGCCGCGAGCAAGACACTGCCGCTCGGTACCACCGCGAAGGTGACCAATGTGGCAACGGGTGCGAGCGCGGTGGTCAAGATCGAGGACCGCGGCCCCTACGTCAAGGATCGAATCGTCGACCTCTCCCCGTCCACCGCGCAAAAGATCGGCATCGATGCCAAAGACGGCGTCGCCAAGGTCAGCGTCGAACCGATCGCGGTGCCTCTCCCCGATGGCGGCGTCAAGCCCGGCGTGGCGCACGATTCGGAGCATCGCTGACCTAAGGCGTTACCAGGTCTTCGCCGCCGCGCACCATCAGCGCACATGTCGGCGGCGTCGGTGGGCAAAGCTGGAGCACGGGGCGTGCTTCGAGTTAAGCGCATGCAATTAGTCTGGCGGCCCCGAATATTTTCTTTTAGATTTGGAGCCACTCGGCGTATACGTTCTAAAACATAATTGAGGGATGAATCCATGAAATCGCATTCGCCGCGCCTGTCCTTTGCGATTGCGGCGATCTTGAGCGGTTGTTCAGCTGAATTGGCGGTCGCCGCCACCACCACCGCCGACTCGGGAGAGTCCGCTGCCGAAGGCATTCCGGAAATCACTGTCACCGCGCAGAAGCGCAGCGAGAACATGGAGGACGTGCCGATCACGATCCAGGCGTTGACCGGCGATACACTGGCCCAGCTCAACGTCACGACCTTCGACGATTTCGTCAAGTATCTGCCGAACGTCACCACGAACAGCAACGGCCCGGGGCAGAGCAGCATCTTCATGCGCGGTCTCTCGGTCGGCACCACCGGGATACAGAATAGTGCCACCCTCGGGTTTATTCCGAACGTCGCCGTGTATCTCGATGATCAATCGGCGGCCGTACCGGGCCGCAATCTCGACGTCTACGCGGTCGACATGGAACGCATCGAAGTCTTGGAGGGGCCGCAGGGCACCCTGTTCGGCTCCGGCGCCGAGGCGGGGGTGTTGCGCTACATCACCAACAAGCCGAAGCTCGATGTGACCGAGGGGCAGGTGGACGGCGGCTATAGCTACACCGCTCACGGAGATCCCAATTCCAACGTCGATGCGGTGCTCAACGTGCCGATCATTCCCGGCACGCTCGCGGTGCGGGCGGTGATCTATGACGACAACCGCGGCGGTTACATCAACAACGTGCCCGGCACGTTCGTGCGGTCGGGCACGGATGAGGGACTTGCGAACGCCAATGGCGGCGTGGTGCCCACCAACAGTGTGGTCATCAATAATAACGCTGAGGTGGGTTCGGCCATCAATCCGGTGAGCTATGAGGGCATTCGCCTGTCGTTGCTCGGCAAGATCAACGACGACTGGAATGTGTTGCTGTCCCAGTCGTACCAGGATATCAATGCCCAGGGCGTGTTTTATGAGATGCCCTACGCGTCGAACGGCACCACATTCTCCGCTACGGGCACCCCGATCGGCAGCCAGCCGTTGCCGCCGCTGTCGGTGCAATTGTTCAATCCCTCCACCGATAAGGACAAGTTCGAGAACACGGCGCTGACGATCAATGGCGCCGTCGGCCCCTTGAAGCTCGTCTATAGCGGCGCCTATCTGGTCCGTCACGTGGAACAAACCCAGGACTATACGAACTACTCGCGCGGCGTCTACGGCTACTATTATCAGTGCGTGGGCTACTCGGCGACATCGGCCGCCGCCGGCCGGTGTTACAGCCCGAGTTCCACCTGGCGGGACACATTGACGAACACCCACCAAAGTCACGAATTTCGCCTGAGCACGCCGGAGGATCTGCGCGTCCGCGGTGTTGCAGGTCTTTACTACGAACAGTACGTCACCGACGACGACACCGAATGGCTGTACAAGACGGTTCCCACCTGCTCGGCGACGATCGACGTGAATTGTTTCAACAACATTCAACCGGCCGCGGACGCCTATTCGTCGAACCGCAGCGTCCGTAACGACAACACGGCTTTTTTCTCCGACGAACAGAAGATCGTCGATCAAAAGGCGGTGTTCGGTTCGATGGACATCGATCTCATACCCAAGGAGGTGACCCTGACACTGGGCACCCGCTACTACCGCTTCAACGAGTCGGAAGCCGGCTCCTCGATCAGTAGCTTCTACTGCAAGAATTTCACGCCGACGAGCTATTTCGGGCCCTGCCTCACGCCCTCCACCAGCGACCTGACCAACCAAAATCCGAATCATTCGACCTATTCCGGATTCAAGAGCCGGGGGAATCTGAGCTGGAAAATCACACCGGACGAACTGGTGTACTACACCTGGTCGCAGGGCTTTAGGCCGGGAGGCTTCAACGTCGGGGTACCCTGTCACGCGCCTTCGCCAGTGAACGGTATCGACCAGTATTGCTCGCCGGCCACCTATCAGCCGGACTCGCTCACCAATAATGAGCTGGGGTTCAAGACCCTGTGGCTCGATCACCGCTTGGAGCTGAACGGCGCCATTTATCAGGAGGATTGGAAGAATACCCAGGTGGGGCTCTTCGACCCGCAAGGCGGCCTCGGCAATCTGGAAATCGCCACCAATGGCGGCAACTACCAAGTGCGGGGTGGGGAGTTGCAAGTCGTCGCGCGGATCACTGAGGGGCTGACGGTGCAGGGGTCATCGTCGTATAACCATAGCAAGCAGACCGATTCGCCGTTCCTCATCAACAATAATCCCGCGAGCCCGGCCTTCGGCTCCGTGATTACAACCGTCCTGAATCCCTTCGGCGCAGTCGGTTCGCCGCTCGCCAACTCGCCCGAGCTGCAATGGAACCTTCGCGTGCGCGACGAGTTCGCGTTCCTCGACTACAAGGGGTTCTGGCAGTTGGGCGCGGAGCACATCAGCAATTCCTTGTCCGCGACGGGCAATGTGCAGGCCTTCCTGCAACCGAGCTATACGACCTACGATGCCGCCGCCGGCGTTTCGAAGGACGCCTGGTCGGTGCAGCTGTTCGCGCAGAACTTGACCTCGGTGAATGCCAGCACGACCACCAATGCCAACCAATTCGTCGAGGCGGAGACGGTCACGCGTCCGCGGGTCGCGGGCGTGAAAATATCGTACAAATTTTAAGGTCCAAGGCGTGCCTTCGACGCCTCCCCACCCGCCCCCGTCGCGCATCGAGGCCGAGGTGCGGCGGCTCCGCGACCTACTGCAGCGCAGCCAATACGCACCGGCGCTGGCGGCCGCCAGGGCGCTGCGCGAGGAGGTACCGCAGAATCGCGACGTGCTGTACATGATGGCGGTGGCAGAGCGCTATCTCGAGCAAATTCCCGCCGCGTTGGCCACCCTCGCCGAGCTGGAAAAATACCACCCCGACTATCCGCGCCTCTACCAAGAGCGCGGTCATTGCCACGTGGCGCTGCGTGCGCCGGTGCCCGCCACCGAAGCGTTCCTCCGTGCCGTGACCTTGAACCCGTCATTGACGGCGAGCTGGCGGGCGTTGCAGGCGCTTTACAAAATGAGCGGCCAGACCGCCTTCGCCGCGGACGCCGCCGCGCACCTCGCGAATTTGAAGGCGCTGCCGCCGGAAATCCTCACCGCCTTCAGCATGTTTGCCGACGGTGATCTGTACGACGCGGAAGCCCTCGTGCGGCACTATTTGCTGACCCACGGTGATCACGTCGAGGGCATGCGTCTGTTGGCGCAGATCGGGGTACGCCAGGATGTCCTCGACGATGCCGAGTTCCTGCTCGAGAACATACTCAAGATCTCGCCACGGCATCATGTCGCCCGCTACGACTATGCGGTCGTGCTGTTACAGCGGCATAAGCACCTTCAGGCCCGGCAACAGCTGGACATACTGCTCAAGACCGATCCCGACAATCGGGCCTACCGGACCACCTTGGCGACCGTCAGCGCCGGTTTGGGCGACTATGCCACCGCCATTCCTCTGTATCAAAAGATCTTGCTGGAAACTCCGCGCGACCCCGAGGTGCATCTGTCGATTGCCCATGCGCTGAAGACCATCGGCCGGACCGACGAGGCGATCGCTGCGTATCGGGCGGCCATCGCCGTCAATCCTAATTTTGGCGAGGCGTATTGGAGCCTGGCCAACTTGAAAACCTTTCGCTTCACCGACGCTGAAATCCTCCACATGAAGAGCGCCGAAGCGTCGCCCGGCATTGCACTCAAGGATCGCTATCACCTGTGCTTCGCGCTCGGCAAGGCGCTCGAGGACTGCGCCCAATACGCCGAGTCGTTCGCCTTCTATGAGCGCGGCAACGCCTTAAAAAAGCCCGAATGCCGCTATCGGCCGGAAATCACCGATCGCAACACGGCGCTGCAGAAAGCAACCTGCACACGGGAATTTTTTGCCACGCGGGCCGGATTCGGCGTGCGCGAGTCCGCGGCGGTGCCCATCTTCATCGTCGGCTTACCGCGGTCGGGGTCGACTCTCCTGGAACAGATTCTGGCCTCCCATTCGCGGGTCGAAGGCACCATGGAACTCGCGGACATTCCGCGCCTTGTCCAGGATCTGCAGGGTCGCGAGACCCTCGCCGGCGCGCCCCGCTATCCCGATGTGCTGACGACGCTCACCGCCGAGCAATGCCGGCGGATGGGGGAGCAATACCTCGCGGACACCCGGGTCTACCGTACCGGCAAGCCCTTCTTCATCGACAAGATGCCGAACAACTTTCGCCATCTCGGACTCATCCGCTTGATCCTCCCGCACGCGAAGATCATCGACGCACGGCGCGAGGCGGTTGCCTGCTGTTTCGGCAATTTCAAACAGTTGTTCGCGTCGGGGCAGCAATTCACCTACAGCTTCGAGGACATCGCCCGCTATTACACAAAGTATGTCGAGTTGATGGCGCATTGGGACGAGGTGCTTCCAGGCTGGACGCTCAAGGTCCAGCATGAGGACCTCATCGACGACCTCGAGTCCAACGTCCGCCGCCTCCTCGACTTCTGCGGCCTGGAATTCGAACCGGGCTGCATCGAGTTTCACAAGACCCAGCGTACCGTTCACACCGCGAGCTCCGAGCAGGTGCGCCGCCCCCTCAACCGCGACGGCCTCAACCAGTGGCGACACTACGAGCCCTGGTTGGGTCCGCTGGTCACCGCATTACATTAGTCATACCATGAGGGCGATTTGCGCACCGTGCGAAAGAATTCCATGCTGTGACCGATCCACAGCTGCGCACCGGTACGGCGCAGCAGGTCCTCGACTTTTTGCCGCGACTCGACGGTGCCGGAGGTCTTTTCCGAGTCCGGCATGCGCTTGCGCGTGCGCTCTTCCGGATAGTGGTACAGATCCCCCGAGAGCAGCACGGGCCCGGTATTCTTGAGGCGCACCAACAGGGAACAATGCCCCTCGGTATGCCCCGGCGTGGCGATGACGACCACCGTGCCGTCCCCAAAGACGTCATGATCGCCATTGAGCTCGACCGTCTTGCTGTGCTCGAGCGCGGCATACTGGCTGAACCAGGGATAGGCGCGTGCTTCCTTGCCGAACATTTGCTCGCGGTCCCCCGGGTACACCAGCCACGTGGAGCCCGCGAAGTCCGCGGCGTTCCCGATGTGGTCCCAGTGATAATGCGACAGCACGAGATAGGTGATGTCGGCGGCCGCGACGCCGATGTCGGCCAGCTGTCCGCTCAAGGTGTTGAATTTGATCTGCCCGTAGCCCTCGAGCACGTTCTCGTACAGCGGCCTGCCGACCAGCCGGTCATTGAGCCCCGTGTCATAGAGGAGCATGCCCTTCGGGTGCACCACCAGATAACAGGTGACCCCCATATTGCTGTCCTTGACCTCGTCGCGGGTCAGGTTGTAATCCTCCGGCCTGTTGTACACCAGGGTCCCGCAGTCGAACACGTAAAGTCGCGGCGCGGTGACCTTCGGCGGCGGCGCGAGTTCGGCGGCATACGCCGCCGGCACCAGCAAGCAAATGCACAGGTAAATCGCTAGACGCATGGCGGGTTGTGCACTGGCGGGCTCTGCACCGGGTGCTCGGCGATCCAATGACGGGCGATGTCGGCTCGACTACAGATCCACACGTGCCCGTGCCGCTGGATGTGATCGAGGAGCCGCACCAGCGCACCGATGCGCCCCGGGCGGCCAATGATGCGTCCATGCAGGCTGATGGTCATCATCCGCGGCCGGCCTTCGCTGCCTTGGGCGTACAGCCAATCGAAGGCATCCCGGCAGTAGATGAAAAATTCCTCCCCGGTGCTGAAATCACCGCCCCGCTGCAGGCGGCTGTCGTTGGTATCGAAGCTGTGCGGCAGCACCAGGTGCGCATGGTCACCGACTCGCGTCCAATAGGGGAGATCGTCATTATAGGCGTCGCTGTCGTAGAGAAATCCGCCGATGTCGACCACCAGTCGCCGGGTGTTGGGGCTCGGCCGGCCCGTGTACCAGCCGACGGGCCGTCGGCCCGTGAGGCGCGTGATGACCTCGATGTTGCGCAGCATATCGGCCCGTTCGGCCGCTTCGGGCATCGCCTGATAGTCGATCCATCGTTGACCATGGCAGGCGATCTCGTGGCCGCTTCGCGCCAGCGAGTCGGCGGCAGCGGTGTTGCGCTCCAAGGCCATGCCCACGGCATAAATCGTCGCCTGCAGCCGCCGCTCCTCGAGGATGCGCAGAATCTCCCAGAAGCCAACGCGCGAGCCGTACTCGAACATCGATTCGACGTTCATGTTGCGGGTATCCGCGAGCGGCTCGGCGCCGACATCCGTCAACACCGACTCGGAGAACCGGTCGCCATGCAGCACGCAGCTCTCGCCGCCTTCTTCCAGATTGAGCACGAGGGACACGGCGATCCTGGCGTCGCCCGGCCAGCGCGGGTGCGGTGGATGACCCGCATAGCCTGAGAGGTCGCGCGGATAGGATGCGACGTCAATCATGCCTGCGCCGCGATCCAGTCCATGTAGGCGTGCAAAGCATCGCGCGTGGGACGGGGCCGCCATCCGGTTTCGGCGGCGATGCGCGAGACGTCATAGGCGCCCCACATGCCGCCGGAGAGGTTCGGGTCTTGCAGAATGTCCGCTGCGGCGGGCGGCACGACCTCGGCACGGAAACCGGGCACCTTTTCCGCCGCCCACGCCACCAGCTCACCGATCGATGCCGTGGCTCCGGCGGCGATGTTGTACGTGCCGTACCGCAGGCGCGGCGCCTCGAGCAAGGCAACGATCGCCCGCGCGACATCTTCGGAATGGATGTAGTCGCCCACGGCATCGAGCGTGTTGACGCGCACGGTGCGTGAGCCTTCAATCGCCAGGTGGGCGATGCGGTTCGGCACATGCCGGAAATTGCGGCTCGCCGTGGTCCGATCCATGGTGCCGAACACCGATGACAGACGCACGGACGCCGTTGAAAATCCGAACAGATCGCCATACCGCTCCGTGATGAGCTCGGAGGCGAGCTTTGAAATGCCATAGAGCCGGCGCGGCATGACGTAGCCATCCTCGGGCAGCGGTTCGCCCGGGCGGTCCGGGCCCGAGTGCTTGTAGACGGCACCCGAGCTCACGTAGAGGAAGCGCCGCAGACCCGGCACCTCGCGCGCCCATTCGAGCAGCGCCACCGTCCCCATGACGTTCACATCGACGATCCGCGCGGGGTCCTCTGCTTCGGGTTCCCGCGCCGCCTCGGCGGCCGTGCCGCGGGATAGCGGCGTGATCGTCGCGCCATGAACGGCATGCGTAATGGCGTGGCGGTCGAGAATCGGGCGCCAACTCTGCGGTCGGGTCACATCGGCCGTCACGACGTCGAGCCGGTCCGCCACCGGCGCGAAGAAGCGCTGGGCCGCGGTATCCAGCGGCGCCGCGTCGAGTACCACGAGCCGGGCCGCGGGGTGAACCTCGAGCCAGTGGCGGCCGAGCACGCTCATGACGAATCCGGTCGCGCCGCTGACGAGCAAGGTCATGTCTTGCATCATGTCTTGCGCCATGTCAGAAAGGAAAGTCATCGAGCAGCCGCATCAAGCCGCGGGTTGCGATCGCGAAGTCCGCCAAGTCCATGCTCTCCTCCGGGTTATGACTGCCGTGATCATTGCGCACGAAAATCATGGCGCTCGGAATGCCGACGCCGGCGAAGACCGCGGCATCATGTCCGGCACCGCTCGGCAGGTCGAACGATTGATCGAACACGCCCTTGAGTGCCGCCCTCAAGCGGGGGTCCATGACCGCCGCGGGCGAGTCGCTCGTGTCGCCCAGCTCGAATCGCACCCGATAGTCGTCACCGATGCGCGCCGCCGCCGCCCGTGCCTCGGCCACGACGTCGCGCATGATGTCTTCCGAGGTGCTGCGAAAATCCAGCACGAAGCGCGTCTCGCCGGCCACCTTGCTCGGCGCATGCAGCAGCGGGTCGGTGGACAGTTCCCCTGCGGTGAACACGAGATCGGCATTGCGTGTCTCGTAGTCGACCCACACCGATTCCAGGTGATGCAGCAGTGCCACCGTGGCGGCGACCGCGTCCCGGCGATATTCACGGGGCAGCGTGCCTGAGTGACCGTATTGCCCATAGCAACGCGCATTGCGAAATCGGCGACAGCCGCGGATGGCCGTTACCACGGCGGCGGGCAGTCCCTTTTCAACCAACTGAGGGCCCTGCTCGATATGCAGCTCCAGGTACGCGCGAATGCGCTCAGGATCGAGCAGGCGCCGCCGCTCGCGAATCGCTTGCGGATCGAAACCACGTGCCAGCAACGCGGACTCGAAGCTGACTCCGGTATCAGAGCGCGGCACCTTCAGGCAGCTGGGGTCGAGCAAGCCGAAGGCGCCGCGGCTGCCGATGTAGGAGATGTCGAACCACGAGGATTCCTCGCCGCGAATCGCCATCACGGTCAGATCGACGCGCGGCGTGACGCCCGCGCGGCGCAGACCCGATAGCGCGCTCAACCCCGCGACCACGCCGGCCGCACCGTCGAAATTGCCGCCCTGCGGCGTGCTGTCGAGATGGGAGCCGATGAGAATGCCCGGCGCCGCGCGGTCCGACCCCGCGAGCGTCATCATCAGGTTGCCGAGCGCGTCGACCGAGATGTCGAGGTTGAGCGCCGCGGCGGCCGAGCGCACCAGATCGTGTGCCATTTGTTCGCCCTCGCCGTACGAGTCGCGCACGATGCCGAGTCCCTGGCGAGTGGCTTCGCCTAGATCCGCGAACAAGGCAGCGGCCAGCGCCATGTCGGGCTCTATCGATTGCGTTAAGCTAGCGACCACGTATGTACGGATTGCTCGGCGGAAAAGTCGCGATTGTCACGGGCGCAAGCTCAGGCATAGGGCGGGCGATCGCCATGAGTTTCGCGGCCGAAGGTGCCGAAGTCATCATTGCGGACATCGTACCGGAGCCGCTCGAGGGTGGCGATAGCACGCTCGCGCGAATCCTCGAGGCCGGCGGCAAGGCAACGTTCGAGCACGCGAACGTCGCGGTCTGGGACGATGTCGACGCCTTGGTGGCGAAGACGGTCGCGCGGTGCGGGCGCCTCGATATCATGGTGAACAATGCCGCGATTTATTCCGGCACTCCCTTGCTCGACACCACCGCGGCGCAATGGGCCAACGTGCTCGACGTCAATTTGACCGGGATGTTCAATGGCTGCAAACGGGCGGTTGAGCAGATGATTACCCAGGAGCCGGTGCGCGAGGTGCGTGGGCGGCTCATCAATCTCGGCTCGCAGCAAGGGATCGTGACGGCGCCGCACGACACCCCTTATGGCGTGAGCAAGGCGGGGGCCATTTACCTGACGAAGCAAATCGCCGTCGACTATGCGGACCAACTCATCGTCTGCAACTGCCTGTCCCCCGGCAAAATCGTCACCGGGCAGCCCGGGCTGCCGATGGACCCCGCACTCCTCGAGAACGCGCGCCGCCGCACGCCGTGGCCCCGCTTGGGCCGCCCTCAAGATATCGCCAACGCGGCTGTATTTCTGGCGAGCGATTTGGCGACCTACCTCACCGGCGCCAATTTGGTCGTCGACGGTGGCTGGCTCGCGCGCTAGTGGCCGTTCACCGATTGGGAATTGAGTACAGCTTCCCCTGGTAGGGAGGTGTCAGTCCATCGACCCCCGTCACGTACAGCGTTCGCTCGTCCGGGCTGAAGGCAAAGTTGGGCACCTGCAGCGAGGGGAGCACCAAGGTGCGCAGCAAATGCGCCCGCGCATCGACGACGAAGATCGTGCCCGCCAGCGGCACGTCAGGCTTTTCCGGACTTTGGCCGATATAGATCTCGCCGTGCGAATCGATTTTCACCCCATCGGGAAACATGGGGGCGCGATGCCCGGTCAAGTCATCGAGGTTGACGAACACCCGCCGTCCGGACAGCGAGCCGTCGGCACCGATATCGAACTGCAGCAGTCGATGCGCATCCGTTTCGACGACATACAGAATTTTTCCGTCCTTCGAGACGGCAATACCGTTGGCATTCTGCAGCTCACCGGCCTCTTGAGTGATCGTTTCGTCAGGCGCGATGTAGAAGACCTTGCCGTCCTTGACGGGGCGATGAGCCACATCGCCGGACGCCGTGAAATAGATCCCGCCGACGCTGTCCGGCGCAAAGTCGTTCGGGCCGGCAAAGGAGTGGCCGGCCTTGTCGTGAGTGTAGGCGGGCAGCGTTCGCCCCTGCGCGTCGAAGCGTCCGATCGTGCCGTTGTCATAGCAGGTAGCCAGGAAATCATGGCGAATCGTGTTGATGACCGCGGATTGTCCGCAGCCCGGCTGCGACCAGAAGACCTTATTCGTGTGGCCGTCCCACACCGTGACGGCGCTGCGTCCGTACTCGACGTAATACAGTTTGCCGTCATACCAGACGGGACCTTCCGCCCATGACGTATCGGGGTTCAGCACTTTGACACCGGCGGTGCCCCCGCCTGCGGCGAGACTCAAGCCCCAGGCGAATAGGGCTAGTCCACCGGCGAACGAGGCTGCCATCACTTTCTTCATCACGTTCTCCCAGTTCCCTCGCCCGGTGCATAGCCCGTGGCGCGCTCTTGATCGGCGACGATGGTGTTGGCGGCCATCAAGAAATGCCCAACCGCCCACAGTCCGGTCGGCGCCAGCACCAGCAAGGCGGTGCGCAGCGACGCGGCGTCGGCGCCGTGCGCACCCGCAAACCGGTCGCTCATGAAGCCAACGGCCTGGGGCGCGACAATCAAATTGAACAGATTGCCGACCAGCAGCGACCAGGCAGTAAACATGGCGCGCATGCTGAACGGCGCGAGGTTCTGGAGCAACCCCATGCAGGGACCGATGTAAAAATAAATGGCAGGGATGAAGCACCAGAACATCAGCTTCGCCACCGACAACGAGTGGGTCCAATAAGCGAGGAACGACGGAATGGTCGCGAGTCCCACTCCCGCCGCCAGCAGCCAGACGATGCGCCGCGGATCGGTCATGGCGGGACGGGATAACCACCACGCCGTACCGGCCGTGGCAATGATTCCGCCGACCAAATGCACCTCCCCGGTGACCGCACCGGCCTCGCCGACGTTGAGCTCATAAGTGCGCATCAGAAACGTGGGCGTCCACCATATGAGGCCCCAGCCCCACAGTGCGCAGACGCCGCTCGCCATGACGATATGGAACGCTGCGCGTTGGCGCCACAGCGTGCGCAAGGTTTCCAGCACCGAGGCATTGCCCTGGCCGGGCGACGCATCCAGGCATCCGCGCGCCGGCTCCCGAACTGTGAGATACACGACGGCGCCCAGGATGATCCCGGGGATCCCGAGGGCTAAGAATGACGCGCGCCAGCCCAAGTCGTGCGCCACCGCGCCTGCAATATCGGCGCCCAGCCATGCGCCAATCGGGGCACCGAGCGCGAACACGCCGAGCGCCATCGGCCGCCGCTCGGGAGCGAAGTAGTCCGCGACGATCGCGTTGCAGGGCGGTGTGCCGCCCGCTTCGCCGACACCCACGCCGATGCGACCGGCGAGGAACTGCCAGTAATGATGCGACAGCCCGCAGAACGCCGTGAAGCCGCTCCAAATGATGAGCGAGATCGCCAAAATATTGCGCCGGTTGGCGCGGTCGGCGAGCCAGGAGATGGGAATGCCGAACGTCACGTAGAAGAGGGCAAGCGGCACCCCCGTAAGGAACGCAACCCCGGCGTCGGTCAGATGCAATTCGAGGCGGATGGGTTCGAGTACCGTCGAGACGACGTACCGGTCGGCAATGTTGATCGCGTAGATCAAGCACATGATGATCAACACGTACCAACGCGAGACGGCGGATGGGGCCGCGGTCCGGTGAACCGCGAGGGCAGCGATGCTCAAGGTGGTCGGGACGGTACCACCGACTGAGTTCACTGAGCAAGGCGGAGCCGCTCGGCCGGCAATCATTGCTATCATTGCGCGAGAGCTCATGCCCATTTCCCGTCGCAAAGTTTTACGTTACACCGCCGCGTCCGCCTCGCTGGTCGCATTCGGCAATTCTTTCGCAGAGCTCGGCGGCCGAATCGCCGCGCCGAGCCAGGCGGCAACCCCGTGGCGCTTGCCCGCCAAAAAACCGATCCATGTGATCGAGCATGAGTGGATACCGATGCCCGATGGCGTGCGTCTGGCGGCGCGAATCTGGCTGCCGGAAGGCGCCGAAGCCCATCCCGTGCCCGTGGTCTGGGAGTATCTGCCCTACCGCTTGTGGGACGATCTGCGCTGGCGCGACGATAAGACGGGTGAGAATCTCGCCCCCTACGGGGTGGCATTCGTGCGGGTCGACATCCGCGGCACCGGAAACTCCGAAGGCGTCATGGTGGATGAATATGACGTGCCGGAACTCACCGATGGCGTCCACGTCATCGCCTGGCTGGCGAAACAGTCCTGGTCGAACGGCGGAGTGGGCATGCGGGGGATCTCCTGGGGTGGCATCAATGCACTGCAGATCGCCGCCCTGCAGCCTCCCGAACTCAAGGCCATCATGCCCATGGGTTGCGTCGTCAATCGCTATACCGATGATGCGCATTACCTGGGGGGCGCCTACGGCGAACAGAATATGAGCTGGGGCTCGGTCTTCAAGGGCGACATGGCGGGTCCACCGGATCCGCAGATCGTCGGCGAGGACTGGGAATCGTGGTGGCGTCAGCGCCTGGAGGCAACACCGTCGATCCTCAAAACCTGGTCGACACATCAACGCTACGATGCGTACTGGAAGCGGGGCTCCATCGCGACCGACTATGCCGCGATCAAATGCCCGGTCTACGTGGTCGACGGCTGGGGCGATCCCTATGAAAACATCATCGGCGAGTTGCTCGCCAACCTGAAGGTCCCGCGCAAGGGGTTGATCGGCCCGTGGGGTCACATCTTCCCGAATCTGGCCACCCCCTTGGGCCTCGACTGGCCGCATGAGGAGGTGCGGTGGTGGCAGCAATGGCTCAACTCCACGGACACCGGCATCATGGCGGAGCCCATGCTCCGGGTTTACATGATGTACCAGGCCGATTCGGAAGCGTTTCCCCGCGAGGTCCCCGGACGTTGGGTGGCGGAAAATTCTTGGCCCTCAGCGCGCATCACCCCGGCGAACCTATACTTCGACTCGATGGGACGCCTCTCGCGCACCGCGCATTCCCGTGATCACGTCAAGTATGTGGGCAACAAGATCGTCGGAGTCACCAAGCCGCAATGGGTATATGGACGCCCCACCGAGTTCGAGCAAACCCCGGACGACCGTAACTCGCTGTGCTTCGATTCCGTGCCGCTCGACCACGATCTGGAAATACTCGGCTACCCGGTCGCAAAGGTCCGCGTCAGCGCCGATGTACCGGTGGCGCAACTCGCGGTTCGACTGACGGAAGTGACGCCGGATGGAAGATCCTGGTTGGTGAGCTACAACCTCATCAATCTGACGCGCCGCGACTCGATGGAATCGCCCACCGCCCTGAAACCCGGCGAGTTCTACGACGTCGAGTTGCCGCTTTACTTGATCGCGCATCGCTTCAAGCAAGGCAATCGCATCCGCGTGGCTGTGTCGGAGGGTCTGTGGCCACTGGTCTGGCCGTCGCCGCAGATCGCCACGCTTCGCATCGAACTCGGCGCCTCGCATCTCGTGCTGCCCGTGCGTCCGCCGCCGCCAAGCGAAGCGCCGTTTGCCATCCCGGTGCTGCATGCCGCCGACGCCGCCTCCGGGTATGCCAACGGTCTGCAATGGGTGAAAACTCCCCTCGCGGCACCCGCCCGTGCCGAGATGCCGTCACGCGACGCCGCGGGTCGCATCCGCTATGACCGCGATGGACCACCCACCAGCGCCTTCATCTCAGCCGTCGGCACCACCACCACGACCACCTTGAATAGGATCATCGAGATCACCGAAGGCGACCCCGGCAGCTGCCGGATGAAATTCGACCATGTGAATCGCTGGCAACGAGGTGATTGGGATTGCACCATCCAATTCGGCGGCGAATTGACGGCGACCGCCGACGAGTTTCACCTCAAAGAGTGGCTGGTGGCGAAGAAAGGCGATGTCGAAATATTTCGCCGCGAGACTCCCAGCACCATCAAACGCGACCTGTTGTAGGCGGTCATGTCGATATCCAGACGTATGTTTCTCATGGGTTCCGGGACCGTCATGGCCGTGGCCGCGGCGGGCCCGCGTATCGCGGCCGGCGAGGCTGCATCGCCGGCCCCCGCCGCCCACCGTTGGCGCTTGCCGCCCAAGCGGCCGTTCCGCATGGTCGAGAACGAATGGATCCCGCTCAAGGATGGGACCCGCCTCGGCGCGCGCCTGTGGATCCCCTCGGGAGCCGACGCGTCTCCCGTCCCCGTGGTGTGGGAGTACCTGCCCTACCGAAAGCGCGATTTCGAACGCCACCGGGACACCGAGTGGGCGGAATCCTTCGTGCCCTACGGCTTTGCTTTCGCGCGCGTCGACATTCGCGGCACCGGTGACTCCGACGGGGTACTGCTCGGCGAATACCTGCAGCAGGAGCAAGACGATGCGCTCGAGGTGATCGCCTGGCTGGCGCGCCAGCCGTGGTCCAATGGCGCCGTCGGCATGCGCGGAATCTCGTGGGGCGGCTTCAATTCCCTGCAAACGGCAGCCCTTCAGCCACCCGCACTGAAGGCCATCATGCCCAACTGCGCCACCGACAATCGCTATACCGATGACGCGCACTACGTCGGCGGCGCTCTTACGCTCGATAACTACGATTGGGGCGCCGAGTTCAAAACGGTGCTGGTCGGGCCGCCCGACCCCGCGATCGTCGGCGATCGCTGGCGCGAGATGTGGCTCGCTCGGCTGAAGGCCACGCCGCCGATTCTCGCCGAGTGGCTTTCCCACCAGCGCTACGACGGCTTCTGGCAGCACGGGTCGGTGGCGGTGGATTATTCGCGCATCAAATGCCCGGTCTATGCCATCGACGGTCAGGTCGATTCCTATCGCGATTTCCTGCCGCGGCTGCTCGCCAACCTGAGCGTGCCGCGCAAGGGACTGTTCGGGCCCTGGGGACACCGATATCCGCAGCTCGCGGACCCGGGGCCGGCACTCGACTGGGTCACCGAAGAGGTTCGCTGGTGGAGCCAATGGCTGCTCGGCGTCGATACCGGCATCATGAACGAGCCGATGCTGCGCGCCTTCCTCGAGGATAAAACGGCGTCCGAAGTATGGCCCAAGGACGTTCCGGGCCGCTGGGTAACCGAACCTACCTGGCCGTCGCCGCGCATTACCCCCCGCACCCTGTTCCTGAACATCGGAGGCCTGGCGGAGAAAGCCGGCCCGGAGACCGTGCGGGTGTGCCATTCACAGGAGACCCTCGGCTTGACCAAGCGCGAGTGGTACCCGTGGAACTTGAACATCGATTTACCGCCCGACCAGACGCCGGATGACACGCGTTCGGTCACCTTTGACGGCGCACCCCTGACCGGGAACGTCGAGATCCTAGGGTCGCCCATCGTCTTCGTCCGCGTGTCCTCCAGCCAACCGGTGGCGAAGCTGGTGGTGCGCATCAACGAAGTCACCCCCGAGGGCAAATCGTGGTCGGTGAGCTACGGGGTACTCAATTTGACGCACCGTGACGGGCACGAGAACCCGACGGCGCTCGTGCCCGGGCAACGCTACGACGTGCGCGTGCCCTGCTACTTCACCGCGCATCGTTTCAAGAAAGGCAACCGTATCCGTGTCGCCATCAGTGAGTCGATCTGGCCGCTGCTGTGGCCGTCGCCCAAACCCGTTACCCTGGAACTCGTCACGGGCGTCTCGCATCTGTCGCTGCCGATTCGGCCGAACGAGACCACGTCGGCGCCAATGCCGATTGGTATTCTGGCAGACCGGGTCGAGAAGAGCGTCGAGGCCAATCCCGCGGAGCTGAAAAACTACACCATCACCCAGACCGGCCCCGACGCCGAGGGGCATGTGATATTGCACAAACAGCTTCGCGATCCGCCTGAAACGTTGGCGGACACCGGCACCACCATGTCCGGCGGCAGCGACTGGACCATGTCGATCACGGCAGGGGACCCCAACAGCTCGGTCTGGAAGCTCGAATGGTTCAGCCACTTGGAGCGTCCGGGATGGAACACCACGGTGCGCTCGACGCTCGAACTGACCTCCACGGCCGAGGAATTTCGCATCAGGGAATCGATTCACGCGCTGGAGGGCGAGACCGCCGTGTTCGAGCGGCACTGGGACAACCGGATCAAACGCGATTTGATGTAAGTGCGGTAGGCTGCTTGAGTCAAGAATGCGTCACGTTGGCCGACAAACGGTGCATGAGCAACGGTAAGCCCCGCAAATCAGCCGACCCCCTGTACCTGCTGCTGCGCGAAGGCCGCGTCGAGGATTTCAATCGTCGTTCCGCCGCCGGCGAAAATTGTGATCTTCGCGGCTGCGACTTTCGTGGCATCGACTTGCGCGGCCTCGAGACGGCCACTCTCGATTTGACGGATTGTTACTTCAGACAAGCCGATCTACGAGGACTCGATCTACGCGGCTGCAAGATCGAGGGCGCCAGCCTGCACGCCGCGCATGTTTCCGGCACGTACTTTCCCACGGAACTCGCGCCCGCCGAGATCGACATGTCGGTCCGCTTGGGCACACGGTTGCGCTACGGCCAATAGACACGCCCATTCCGAGAGATCACCCTGCGGACAGCGGACGTTTCCGCGGAAACGTCCGCCTGCGCACTGGCGGGTAAACCGGTGTCTTATTGTTTTTCTCAGCTATCTGTTGCCGCGAGCTGACGCAGTCAATTCCACCGCCAGCCGCGGCGTCGCGGCCACCAGCATTTTCGTATAGGCATGTTCCGGGGCCGTGAGCAGCCGCAGCGTCGGCCCTTCCTCGACGATGCGCCCGCGCTGCATCACGTACATCCGGTCGGCGATCGCCCGCAGCACCGCGAGATCATGGGTGACGAATAAATAGGCGAGCTGCAACCGCTCCGCCAACCCGGCCAGGAGCTCGAGTATCTGCGCCCGCACCAGCACGTCGAGGGCGGACACCGCCTCGTCGAACACCACCACCTTGGGTTCGGTGATGAGCGCGCGCGCGATGGCGATGCGCTGCCGCTGGCCGCCGGAAAACTCATGCGCACGGCGCGACGCGTCCCGGGGTGACAGGCCCACCTGTTCCAGCGCCGTGGCCACGCGCCGGCGCCGCTCCGCGGCTGACGGCGGCACGTCGAGCAAATGGAACGGTTCCGACACCAGCTGCTCGACCGACCAGCGCGGATCGAAACTGCCGTAAGGGTCTTGGAACACCGCCTGCAGCGAACGGCGCAATCGCCGTTGCGTGCGGCCGGTTGCCCGCGACAGGCTTTCGCCGAGCAACTGGACTTCGCCCGCCTGGAGTGGCTCGAGCCCCAAGATGGCGCGCAGCAAACTGGATTTGCCGGAGCCGGACTCGCCGACCAGGCCGACGGTTTCGCCGCGATGGATCACGAGCGTCGCATGGTCCACCGCGCGAAACGCGCCGGCCGCGCGCCACAGCGAGCGCCGCGGCAGCGCATGGTCGCGCACGATGCCGCGAACCTCGAGCACCGCAGCGGACGGCGCGGCGGCTGCGGCGGACGCGGCGCGCTTGGGCGCGAGCACCGCAGCCGCCAACAGGGCTTTCGCGTACGGGTGCGTGAGATGGTGCAGCGTCGGCGTGGTGACGCACTCATCGACGATCTCGCCCGCCTGCATCACCGCCACCCGGTCCGAATACTCGGCGATCACCGCGAGATCGTGACTCACCAGGAGGAGTCCCATGTGCCGGCTGCGCGCCAGGTCGCAGAGCAGCGTGAGCACCTGCGCCTGGGTGCAGACGTCGAGCGCCGTGGTCGGTTCGTCGGCGATCAAAAGCGCGGGCCCAAGCACGATCGCAATGGCGATGGCCACGCGCTGCCGTTGGCCGCCGGAGAGTTGGTGCGGATAGCGGTCGAGGGCGCCTTCGGTGCCCGTGAGCCCCACGGCATCGAGGCTCTCGCGTGCCATGACGCGTGCCCGCGCCGCCGATGCCGCGCCATGCAGCAGGACGGTTTCCGCCACCTGATCGCCGATCCGCATCGACGGATTCAGCGCGCTCATGGGTTCCTGGAACACCATCCCGATCTGCCGGCCGCGGAGCTGCTGCAGTTGCGCCGCACGCATGCCGCCGAGTTCCACCCCATTGAGCTGCACCGCCCCGCTCTGCCGCGCCCGCGGCGGCAAGAGCTGCATCAGCGCGAGCGCGGTCATGGATTTTCCCGAGCCCGACGCACCGACCAGACCGAGCACCTCGCCGCGCTCGACCACGAACGACAGGCGCTTGAGCACGGCCACCGCGTCGATCTCGACGCCCAGCGATTGCACCGACAGCAGCGGCGTGCTCATTGCGCCCAGCGCTGCCTGAGGCCGTCACCGAGCAGGTTCAACCCAAGCACGAACAGCACCACGGCGAGGCCGGGGAACAGAGCCAGCGTAGGCGCCAACGCGGTCAGCGTCTGCGCCTCGTTCAACATGCGGCCCCAACTGGGACTCGGTGGCTGCGCTCCCAAGCCGACATACGACAGGCCCGCTTCGGCAATGACCCCAAGGGAGAACTGGATGGTCCCCTGCACCAGCAGCAATCCGGCAAGATTGGGCAGCAGGTGTTCGAACGAAATGGCGAGCCGCCCCTTGCCCGCGACCCGTGCGGCGAGCACGTAGTCGCGACTCCACAGGTCGAGCGCTCCGCCGCGCGTGACCCGCGCGAACACCGGGACGTTGAAGATTCCGATCGCGATGATGGCATTCACGGCGCCGGGCCCGGCCACGGCGGTGATGAGGATGGCGAGCAACAGCGCCGGAAAGGCGAAGATCAAATCGTTGCCGCGCATGATGACCTCGTCGCTCATCCCGCGCCGCGCGGCGGCAATGAGCCCTGCCGGCACGCCGATGCCGACCCCGATCACCACCGACAACAGCGCGACGCCCACCGAGTTTCTGGCCCCCGCCATGATCATCGACAGCACGTCCCGGCCGAGTTGATCAGTGCCGCACCAATGCTGCCAGGTGGGTGGCTGCAGCTTGTCGCCGATCGCGAGCAGCGCCGGATCGTACGGTGTCCAGAACTGCGCCAGCACGGCCATCGCGACGAACGCGACGGTGATCGAGCCGCCGAGGCCCAAGCCCCACTCCCGCGAATGCCGGATCATCGCCAAGCCTTTAGGTCGCGCAGGCGCGGATTGACCAGCGCATGGCACAGATCGACGAGGAAGGTGACCAGCACCACCGCAAACACCAGCACCACCACCACGCTCTGCACCACGATCAGATCCCGCTGCACGATCGCCTGGAACACCAGCCGGCCCAAGCCAGGGAGAAAGAACACGTTCTCGATGATGACGCCGCCGGCCAGCAGGAAGGAGAACTGCATGCCGAGAATGGTGAGTAGTGGCACCATTGCATTCGGCAGCGCATGGCGCCACAACACGCGCCACTCGCCCGCGCCCTTGGCGCGCGCCGTGCGGATGTAATCCTCGTGCAGCGTGTCGAGCAGCGCGCCGCGCAGCACGCGCGCGAGGATCGCCGCCTGCGGCATCGCGAGCGCCACGGCCGGCAGGGTCAGCGCCCCGAGGGCCGGGCGGACACCGCCGCTCCAGCCCGGAAAGCCGCCTGCGGACACCCAGTGCAGGGTCACGGCAAACAACAGCACCAGCAGCATGCCCAGCCAGAAATTCGGCAGCGCGAGGCCGATTTGCGTGAAGCCGGTCAGCACCCAGTCGCTGGCGTGTCCGCGTCGCGCGGCGGCGATCAAGGCCACGGGCAGGGCGATCGTCGTCGACAGCAACAACGCGTACAGCGCCAGCGGCAAGGACAGCGGCAGGCGCTCGGCGATCAAGCGTCCGACCGGCACCCGATAGGTGTAGCTCGAGCCGAAATCACCGTGCAGCATGCCGACCACCCAGGCGCCATAGCGATGCAGCGGCGACACGTCGAGGCCCAACTGATGGCGGATCGCGGCGGCGGCTGCGGGCTCGGCATGCAAGCCCATCATGTAGCTCACCGGGTCCCCGGGCACGATCTGCACCACCACGAACACGATGGCCGTGGCGGCGAGCAGGGTCACCGCCAGCACCACGAGCCGGCCGCCCACGAACGCCACGCCGAAGCGTCGCGTCGTGAGCACCAGCAGCGCTGCACCGCCGAAGAGCGCGAGCGCGTACGCGATGCCGGCCGATGGCAGCGCGGCGTGGATCGCCGGAGCGGCGGCCGCCACGACGCGATCGTCGTAGGCCGCGCGCAAGTCGACCACGCCCAATACATTGTCGAGCTTGAGATCGTGCAGATGAACATTCCAGATCGCGAGCTTGGGGTACTGGAAGAGAAAGCCGTTGACCGCGTCGTCCGCGAGCTTGTGCTGCACCTGTTCGAGCAGGCTGCGCCGCTGCGCGGGATCGGTGGTGTCGTCGAGCGCCGCGATCAGCGCTTTGAACGCCGCACTCGAGTAGCCGAAGTAATAGTCATCGCGCGCGTAGATGTCGTAGTCCATGGGCTCGGCGTGACCGACGATGCTCATGTCGAAATCATGGCGGCTGTACACCTGATCGAGCCACTGCGCCCATTCGAGGTTCGAAATGCTGACGCGGATGCCCACCGCGGCCAGCTGCGAGGCGATGATTTCGCCGCCGCGGCGCGCATAACTCGGCGGCGGCAGCTTGAGCGTCACGGCGAAACCCTGCGGGTAGCCCGCCTGCGCGAGCAATTGCCTGGCCTTTGCCACATCGTGCGGATATTGCCCGGTGAGATCGACGTAAGCGGGATTGCGCGGCGGGAAATGGCTGCCGATTGGCGTTCCGTAGCCGAACATGGCGCCGTCGATGAGGGCGCGCCGGTCGAGCGCATGGGCGATGGCCCGGCGCACCAGCACATTGTCGAGCGGCGGATTGCGGTTGTTGAGCGCCAGGATGGTTTCCATCTCGGTGGGGCCGACGAACACCACGAAGCGCGGATCGGCGGCGAACTGCGCGAGACTCTCCGGCGCCGGATAGTTATCGAACGCATCGACGTCGCCGGCCATCAGCGCCGCATAGGCGGCGCTCGGATCGGCAATGAATTTGAAGGTGGCGCCCGGCAAACGCGCCGGTCTGCCCCAATAGTCGGGAGCCCGCGTGAGCCGCAGCGAGTCGCCGCGCCGCCACTCGGCCACGCGAAAGGGACCGGTGCCCACCGGCTGCGTGGCGTTGCTCGCCGCCGACTTCGGCGCGACCATGACGAAGGAGCCCCACGCCAGCGACTGCAGCAAGCCGCCGGAACGGCGGCTAAGCTCGAGCCGCAGCGTGTGGTCATCGATGACCACGACCGCTCGCACGGCCGCCAGGCGCGACTTCTGCGGATTGACCGAGTCCGCCGCGAGCGCGCGGTCCAGCGAGAATTTTGCCGTGCCGGCGTCGAACGACGTGCCGTCGTGGAAGCGCACGCCGCTCCGCAGGTGAAAGGTGTAGGAGAGTCCGTCCGCGGACACGTCCCAGGACGAGGCGAGCTGCGGCAGCACCGAACCGTCCGGCGCGAACTGCACCAACCCCTCGAAGACGTTGCCGTACAACGCCTCGGAGATGGCGGCCGCGGGACTCGCCGTGGGATCCAATATCGGCGGCTCGAGTTGCATGCCGATGGTCACGCCACCGCCGACGCCACCGCCACTGCCGGCGCCCGCCGCCGCCCGGCACACCAGCGGGGACATCAGCAGCAGCGTCGTGATTAGCGCGAGTGTGCTCCGCGCGCCTTGCCTCATGCGCGCTGGTTGACGAGCGACCAGGCGGCAAGCGCCATCACCTTGGCCGAGGCGACCATGTCGTCGATCACCACGTACTCGTCCGGCTGGTGCGCGAGATCCAGGATTCCCGGGCCGTAAGCAATGCAATCCTTCAATTTGCCGACCCGGTCGATATGCTTTTGATCGTAGGTGCCGGGCGAACAGATGAACTCGGGGGCGCGGCCGAGCACGCGCAGTATCGCCGCGGCGGTGTGCCGGGCCACCGGGCCATTGCGGTCCGCCATCGTCGGAATCACCTCGAAAATGTCGCGAAGACGATAGCGGAATCCGGCGCGCTCCCGCACCAATTGCTCGAGCAATTCGACCACCTCCGCCTTGACCCCATCGATGCTCTCCTCGATCAGCAGGCGGCGGTCGATCACCATGCGACACGAATCCGGCACGCACGGGGCGGGGTAGCCGCCCTGCTGCTCGGCCTGACCGCCGTGAATCGAATTGATGTTCAACGTGGAGCTGCGCGCACCCGACGGGACCACCGGCATGTCGGTGCGCCGCGCCGCGAGCTTCGGATACAGCTCACGCTCGAAGCGCTCGATCACCGCATGCATGTGCCGCACGGCGCAATCGCCGAGAAACGGCATCGAGCCGTGCGCGATGCGCCCATGCGTCTCGATCTCCGCCCACCACACCCCGCGATGGCCGATGCACACCCGGTCCACGTTGAGCGGCTCGGGAATGATGACGTGATTGACCTGCGGCGGCGAAAACCAGCCGCGTTCGGCCAGATGGTGCACGCCGCCGTAACCACCCGATTCTTCGTCCACCGTACCCGAGATCTCCAGCGCACCGGGCAGCCGGGCGCCCGAATCGATCAACGCCTCCACCGCAATGATCGACGCCGCGAGTCCACCCTTCATGTCGCACGCACCCCGGCCGAATACCTTGCCGTCGCGTACCACGCCGGCGAACGGATCCACGGTCCAGCCGCTGCCGGTCTGCACCACGTCGATGTGGCTGTTGAAATGCACGCAAGGTCCGGCGCCCGAACCCTCGCGGCGCGCGATCACGTTGATGCGTGGATAGTTGTCGCTGTCACCCGGCGCACCCAGCGCGCGGACGTACTGCACCGCGAAGCCGCGCGCCTGCAGCCGCCTGCCGATGAACTCGGCGCACGGCTGATAGGCCTCGCCGGGCGGGTTGATGGTGGGGAAGCGGATCAACTCGCAAGTCAATGCGACGAGTTCGTCGCGCCGTGCGTCGATCACCTCGAACAAGCTTTCCGCCATGTCGGTGGCCGCAATGTCGTTGGGCATGGTGTCTCTCAATGAGGATGTCGCGCGCGGGTCAACTGCGCGCGCAGTCGCGCCTGTTGCGCGAGCGCCGGTAATCCGAGGGCGTCGTACACGTCCGCCAGCGCCGCATTCAGCGGCACGCCGTCGGGATCATAGGCACGCCGCAGCTCGAGCATCTGCTGCGCGAGGATCAGCCGCCCGCTCTTGATGGCGGCATCGAGCAGGAGTTGCTCGAACAAGTCCCGCTGCGCGTGGCTGCCGCCGGCCTCGATCAGGCGCGGCATGGCCGCGCTCAAGTACTGCCACCCGGCATCGAAGTCGCCGCGCGCCAAGCTATACAAACCCTCGCAGGCGGGCAGCGCGACCTGCCGCCACACCTCGAGCGTGTGCGCGGCAGCGTCACGCGAGGTTTGCCGCACCGCCTCGAGCAGCATCTCGGCCTCCGGCCGGCCGGCCCGTGCCAGCCCATACAGGTATTGCATGGTGAGAAACGGCAGCACGGTGTCGCGGGCGCGCGCAACCAGATGACCAGCGAGGTCCTGCCAGCGCTCGCCCACGTCGATGCCGGCAATCTCCATCCGGGCGAGCAGCGACACCGCGCCCACCTGGTCCTGGGAATACTGTTTGGCGAAGGCCCAGCAATAGCGGTCGTAGATGTCTAGCACCTGGGCCTGTCTGCCCTGGCTGAGATAAAACAGCGCCACGTGCCACCACAGATGCGTGATCATGAACGAATTCAAACCGGTCCAGGTCTGCTGCACGCCCTCGAGAAATCGCGCTCCGGCATCGATCTGGCCGCGGGTCAGCATGACGTGGGCGAGCGCATGCTGCGCCCACGGCTCCTTGCGCTTGCCCTCGAGCGCGGTGCGCGCCGCCAACTCGGCGTCATCGAGCAGATGACATTGCTCGTAGGCAAACGCCAGCATGCCGTGCAGATACGGGATGTCGGCGTTGCGCTCCGCCACCTTGAGCGCAACCCGCAGCATGGCCGGCGAATTGCCGCGGTTGAATTCGAAATACTGCTGCACCTTGACCACCACTAGATCGCGCGGAAATTCGTCCGTGACGCGCTCGCAGACGGCGATCGCGCCGGGCAGATCGTCGGCGATCCACGCGCGCAGCAAGGCCACGTTCAATTGCTCGCGCAAGGTCGTGCCGCCTTCGGTTCGCTCGGCCGCCGCCAGGTACGGCGTGGCGCGCGCCGCCGCGTCCGGTGCCTCGAGGAACATCCACAGCAATCCCGCATAGACGTTGGCGAGACAACACTCGGGAGCCGCATCCGCCGCGGCCACGATGCCCTCCGCCCGCGTCTCGTACGCGAGGAAGCCCTCGACGAAATCATCCACGGCGCGCAACGTCGCCTCGCCCATGGCGCCCACCGGGTTACCTAGCGAGTCTGACAGCATGCCTCGATCATACCGAGAAACTCCGCGACGTCGGCCGCGGAGCGCTGCGGAATTTCGATTTGCGGCAGGTGCCCGACCTGCGGATACATGATGAGCTTAGCCTTGGGGATCGCGGCCGCGAATTTCCGCGCGCTGGCCGGCTCGACCAACGGGTCGTTCTCACCATGCAAAATCAGCGTGGGTACGCTGATCTGCTGCAACGCTGTGGCGGACGCCTGGCCAAATGTGCTGGGATGAAACGACATCAGAATGGCGCGATGCCCCGGGGCGCGCTGCAGCTCGGCCCAGCGGTCGACCAGCGCCGGGGTGATGACGCGCTGGTCGAACACATCGGTCTTCAAGCCCTCGTCGATCAGCGGCCGGTTGTCGATGTTGCGCAACAAGGCGCGCCCGAGCCGGTATTGCAAGATCCGAAACGCCAGCGGCACCTTGGGCGGCGGGCCGTCGTTCGGAAAGCCCGCGGCATCGACCAGAATCAGCGCGTTGAGTCGCTCCGGGTGACGCACCGCGAACTCCCAGGCGACGCCGCCGCCCATGGAATTGCCCGCGAGCGCAAACTTCGGCCAATTGAGTTTGGCCGCCAGGGCATCGATG
>Ga0116230_10000627_pt1 | contig 31399 bp, 30 predicted proteins | sample S1TSphfallax_3_FD_88678 | JGI IMG/M metagenome (GOLD analysis project Ga0116230, IMG submission 88678) | Host-associated microbial communities from peat moss isolated from Minnesota, USA - S1T2_Fd - Sphagnum fallax MG | ecosystem: Host-associated > Plants > Peat moss > Unclassified | place... | reverse complement strand
GGCGCCGTTCTTTTTGCTGGCGCTGTTTCCTTCTTATTTGCAGAGGCTGCCGAGAAGCGGCGGATGGATGTCGCGCGTGAAGGTGGTGCTGGGGTTTGTGGTGCTGGCGTTCATGCTGAAGTACCTGGTGAATGTGGACCAGGCTTTGCAGACGCGCCTGATTGCGCGCGAGGTTTTTCTGGCTGGCTGGGTGGTGCTGTTTGCGCTGCCGGGGCTGTATTTGCTGGGGATTATTCCGATGGAAGGGGTGAAGCGCGACGAGAAGCTGTCGGTGAGCCGGACTTTGATTGCGGCCGCGTTTTTGATTTTTTCCATTAGTCTGATTCCGGGTTTGTTTGGGCAGAAGCTGGGCGAGGAGATTGAGGCGATTACTCCGGAGCCGTCGGCCTCGACCGTGGTGGGCGCGGCGGGCGGAGCGGCGGCTCAGACAACTTTGAAGAATGATTTGAATGGGGCGTTGGCGGCCGCGCGCGAAAAGAATAAGCTGGTGCTGATCAATTTCACCGGGTATGCATGCACGAATTGCCATTGGATGAAGCGGAATATGTTTACCAGGCCGGAGATTGCCGCCGCGCTGAACAATATGGTGATTGTGGATTTGTACACCGATGGGACGGATGCCGAATCAGAGAAGAACCAGAAGTTTGAGGATGAGAAGTTTGCAACGGCTTCGATTCCGTTTTACGTAATTATGGACGCGGATCAGAAGGTGATTGCGACATTTCCGGAACTGACGAAGAATCCGCAGGAGTTTTTGGCGTTTCTGGAGAAACGGAGTCCGGCTGGGTGAAGATGCCTCATGAAAACCTCATTTTGTGAAATTAGAGAGGGCGTGGTATGATTTTTGTGTGAGGTGTTGATGAGGTTGAATATTGATTTGCCAGACGAACGCGTCGATGATGTGAAGTCGCTGATGAAAACCATAGGCGCCGACACGTACAAGGAATTGCTGAATAACGCTCTTACGCTTTTGGAGTGGAGCGTCGGCGAGGTGAGCACCGGGCGTGCCATCGCTTCGGTGGATGTGGCTGGGAATGAGTATCGGATATTGGCGATGCCTATTCTGGATAATGCCCGGAAGACGGCTCAGCGGCGAGTGGCTAAACTGGAGCCTGTCTTCAGCCATTGAGCGCTACTTTCGCTTTCTGAATTTGGAGGCGATGAGAGTGGTGAATGCGGCTCCGTCCAGGCCGAGGGTTCCTCTTCCGAACCACATAATCATTTCTTTGGTGAGTTTCGGGAGCAGTCCAGCACCCCAAATGAACCATGTGGCCAGAAAAGCCATAGTGCTTATCGCCATGACGGCCAGGCACCAGCGCCCGATTTCGATGTCGTGGTGGACGGCCACGACTTCGAGATAATCTTTCACGGTTTTGACTGTGACTTCACTGCGGACGCCGGGGCGGAATTGCATTCGTTAGAGTGATAGTGCGTCGGGGTGTTTCTTCTCTCCATATAAAGGGTTTCACTTGAGCGTGACCGGCGGCAGGGATTTTAGCAGGGCTCCCAGGTCGCGTTTTGAGGAATGAGATGCGGGCGCGGACGTCCTGGAGCATGGCGGCGCGGTCTTCGAAGTCGTCGATGGTGAGTTTTTGGTTTTCAGAAGGCTGGCTGGTGAGGCGGCTGATCTTTTCGGTGCTGGCGAGGGAATCGATGCGCTGGACGCGCAGCCAGGTGTCGAGCAGTTGCTGTTTGCGCGTGGTTTCGGTGCCGGGCGGGGATTGGTTGAGAAAGGTCCAGACGGTTTCCGGGTAATCGCTGTCGGGCAGGGCGGGGCGGTTGAAGAAGCGGGCGAGCATGTTGGACTGGAATTCGAAGGGGCTGGCGGCTCCTTTTTGCGCCTGGATTCCGTAGAGGGCGAGGCTGGCGGAGAAGACGCCGGCTCCGATGCCAATGCCGGCGGCGGGCTTGGACAAGGCTGATGACAGTTGCAGGCCGGAACTGGTTGCGCCGAAGCCGCCGCCGATGATGACGCTGAGCAGGTTGGCGCGGTTGACTTTGCGGTCGCGGCGGTCGGCCAGGTAGCTCTTAATTTCGTTGGCGCGGGCGATTTCGTTGTCGATTTGGGCGATGACGGCGTCCACTTGCAGGGATGCGGCCATGACTTGTTCGGAGATTTGCTGGTGCAGGGCGAGGCTTTGCCAGCGGTCTGCATCAGATGGGAGATTTTGCAGTTTTGCCAGTTCGGGAAGGACGCCGATGAGAGCGGCGGTGGCGTTTGTGTCAGCGGTTTGCGATTGCAAAGACAGGGCGACAATCAGCAGAGATCCCACGAACTTCATGAGCTATTTTAGAACCAATGGCAGCGGGAACCATGAAGAACGGATGGGCAAGCTTGAGGCGGCGCGCCGTGAAATGGAAGACGCTTTGGTGGCGATGGCGCACCTGGAGACCAAGAACATGCTGAATTTATTGCCAGCCATCAGCGCCACATCGAATTCATGGAGGCGGCCGACGCCAGACATGCTATGAAGATGGCTGCCGCCGCCGCTAAACTGAAAATGCATGGCGACGAGCGCGGCACCAGCCAAAATCTTCTTTGACGAATAGTTGGACCGGGAAGCCACGGCAAAAAGGGTGCCGGGTATTCACTTCCGGCCTGAAGATCTTCGCGCCCGCAGCGAACGAAGGAATGTATCCCGATGCTTCGCTGGTGTGCGGCGAGCTGGAGTTCTACCGCGGCAGGAACGACGTGATTTTGAATCCGATGCTGGTGGTTGAGGTGCTGTCGCCTTCCACGCGAGAGTACGACCTTGGAATGAAGGAATCCGGCAGTTTGTAGATTATTGGGCGGAAGCGGCCAGGCCGGGTTCGTCGCGATGGGCTTCGGCCATGCGCCGCCAGTCGTCTTGCACGGCCAAGAAACCAGCCACGATTTCGGGATCAAAATGGGTTCCAGCGCCCTGGCGAATCTGGTCGACGGCTTGGGCGTGCAGCAGTTCCGGCTTGTAGGAGCGCTTGCTGATTAAGGCGTCATAGACGTCGGCGACGGCCAGCAGGCGGCCGGGGACGGGAATGGATTCGCCGCTTAAGGACAGCGGATAGCCGCTTCCGTCCCACCATTCATGATGGCTATAGACGATGTCGGTGGCGGTTTGGAAGAAGATTTCATCGCGCAGGCCGGAATGGCGGCGCGCCTCTTCCAGGATTTTTTTGCCGAGGGTGACGTGCGATTTCATCTGCTCAAATTCTTCGCGGCTGAGCGCGCCGGGCTTGCGAAGTATGTAATCAGGGACGCCCACCTTGCCGATGTCGTGAATGGGCGCAAGCTGGACCAGCAAGTCGATCATGGAGCGAGTGAGGTACGCCCTGAATTTGGGATTGGCGGAGACCACTTCACACAAGGAACGCAAGTAGCCCTGAATGCGGACGACGTGCTGGCCGGTTTCGACATCGCGCACGGCGGTCATGGCTCCCAATGCGCCGGTGATGAAGCGGTTGGCCACGGCCAGTTGTTCGCGTGATCCTTTGCGATTCCGGTTTAAAACTATTCGGACGCCGCAAGCCGCCAGCGCGGCCAGCGCGGCAAAGAGCGGCGGGACCGGGGAAACCAAGACGCCGGTGAGGGCGAGCACGGCTTCAGCGGAGGCAGCCACCAGCGCCATGGCGGCCAGCACGCAGCAGACACCGATGCGCGCGGGGAGCCGGAACATCAGCCAGGCGGCGAGAAACGACATGACCAAGATGCCGGCTATCTCCAGCGACGAAGCCCAATCGGGATGGCGGAAATAGTCTCCGGCAATCAGGTTGTCGATGGCGGTGGCTTGCATCTCGACGCCGGGAAAAGCGGGGTCGAGCGGCGTTTTCAGGTTCTCCTCCAAACCGTTCACGGAGACTCCGATTAGAACAATTTTGCCGGCGAATGTTTGAGGCGCCACCTGGCCGGCCAGCACCCGCGCGGCTGAGTAATGCGGCATGGTGCGCGCGGGCCCGCGATAGCGGAGGAGCATGCGGCCGTTGTCGCTTAAGGCGATGCGGAGCTGGCGCAAAAGCGGAGAGCGGGAAGCGGCGGTGGCGGCGGCGAGGGCAAAGCTGGAATAGATGGCTCCGCGATAGGTGACTAACACGGGAATGCGGCGGGTGATGCCGTCGCGGTCGCGCACGGAGTTCAGAAATCCGGTTCCCGCCGGCTGCGATTCCAGACGGGGAAGATCGCAGATGATGGCGGACGCGGCGGGAAGGTGCATGCCGGGCAAAGCGAGCACCAGAGGTTTGGGCATTTGGCTGCATTGAGTGGAGCGGTTGCGGGCGGCGTCGAAAACGAAGTCGAAGCCAATGACGGAGCGGGTTTGGCTGAGCGCGGCGGCCAGAGCCTGGTCGGCGGCGGGCGCGCGGCTGGCTTCGGGAAAGACAATGTCGAGCGCGATGACGGAGGCGGCCGATTGCGTGAGGCGCTGGATGATTTGGGCGATCCGGTTGCGCGGCCAGGGCCATGGGCCGAGCTTGGCCAGACTCGATTCATCAATGTCGACGATGGCGACCTGATTGGTGGGCTGATGTTTTTTGACTGTGGCGGCCAGCAGATCAAAGCCCCTGTTGTCGAGATTAGAGACGGCTGCGGGCCGGGCAAGCAGCAAAAGCGCGCATGCGACAAAGACGGCACATGCCGTGGCGGCATATTGCCATCCCGATCCAACGCGAAAAACGAGCATGAGTAACCCTACTGATGGACAGATGAGAAGAACCCAGCAAACGAAGGGCGGGCGCGGCAAGGGCATGGCAGCCGGAGGCGCTTTGGTGAGAGAGAAATTTAAAACCTCATTGTATGCAAATTGAAGGGGAATCGTATACTGAGGGTCAGACGGCCTCGTGGCGGAATTGGCAGACGCGCAGGATTTAGGTTCCTGTATTCGCAAGGGTGTGAGAGTTCGACCCTCTCCGAGGCCACCAAGAAAGCCTGTTTCGATAAGATAGCGGACGTGCCCCGCTGCCTTGCCTCTTCTGCACGCGAAATTGCGCAAGCGATTTCGCACAGCCGCCGCGATTTTTTGCGGAATGCCACCGGCGCCACGCTGGCTGGGGCGATTTTGAAGCCTTACGCGCTGGGCGCGCAGGCGGCTTTTTTGAAACAGAAAGCGGTGGTGGTGACGTTTGGCGGCGGGGCGCGCGACGATGAAACGTTTGCGCCGGACGGCCAGCAGAACATTCCGCACATGCTGAAGGACCTTGCGCCGCGCTCCACGTTTTTCACGCAGGTGGTGAACCGCGGCATTCTGGGCCATTACGTGGCCACGGCCAGCATTGTCACCGGCGTGTACGAAACCTTCAATAACTTTGCCGCTGTCTCACCCGGCAATCCAACGGTGTTTGAATACTTTCGCAAGGACCTGCGGCGTCCGGCCACGGATGCGTGGGTGATTGCGCCCAGCAACGGGTTCAACCGCATTGGCGAGAGCTCTTGCAAGGGTTACGGGCCGGGGCTGGGCGCGGGCGTGATTCTGCCGAAGCGATTGCTGGCCACGGCGCTGACGGCGGGCAACGGCGAGGCGTTCGACCACTTGCTGCGCGACAACTATGAATCTTCGGCTTACAGCCCGATTATTGGCGGGACCGATGTCGAGATGCAGCAGTTGCTGGAAGTGATGAAGCTTTCGGTGAGCGATTTTCTGAGCCGCGCGCGCAATTTGGCGAGCCCGGATGAGCTTTCGGTTTATATCGCGCGCCAGTTGATGCACCGTTTGGCGCCCAGCCTGCTTTGGATTACGCTGCATGACATTGATGTGGCGCATTCGGGCGCGTACTCGCTTTATTTGGAAGGGATTCAGCGGTCGGACCGTTTGTGCGCGGAGATCTGGAACGCGATTCAGGCTGAACCGGAGTATGCGAACAAGACCACGATGTTTATTCTGCCGGATTTCGGGCGGGATTCGGATTTGAGCGCGGGCGGAAACGGTTTTCAGCATCACCGCACGGGCGACGCCACTTCGCGAACCACCTGGATGATGGTGCTGGGGCCGAATGTGCATGAGAACACGATTGTCGACAGGCCGGTGGAATCGACTGATTTGGTGCCGACGCTGGGTTCGCTATTGGGTTTTGACGCGCGGATGTGCCAGGGCAAGCCTTTGCGCGAGGTGCTTTAACGATGACTCCGGCGCAGTTGACTGAAGCCAGCTTTGCGAGTTATCCGGCGAAAGCGCGGCAAATAGCGGTTTCGTCGCTGCCTTTGCTGCAGCAGCTTCCGCTGGGCTTTGCGCCGTTTTTGCTGAAGGAGATTCGCGATGCGGATGTGAAGTTTCCGGTTGAGTTCAGGGAACTGGAAGACCAGCTTGCTTATTTGCGGGCCATGAGCGCGGAACGGCTTGCGAAAGAGATGCGGCCTTTTGCGGGACTGACTTTGAATGCGGCGCTGGAATCTTCCGATTGGGTGAATGTGCCGGGGCAGTTTCTGGAACAGCTTTCGGCGCATTTGTGGGCGAGCCATCAGATGGATGGTTTTCGCTCGGCTTCAGAAACTTATGTGCGCCAGTTTCATGCCAGCCTGACTGCCGTGCCGCTGCCCGGGCCGCGCGTGGGGATTGTTTTGGCGGGGCAGGGGATGAGCCGGATGCCGAATCGTCCAGTGTTTGTGAAGCTGGCGCGGGAAGGGACGCTGTTTACCCAGGTGAAGCCGGGTGATGGCATTGCCGTTGTGCGCGCGGCGTTAGAGGAGCGGGCGGTGAAGCATCCAGCGCCTTACGCGCATTGGAATTTGGACGGCGGGACGGCTTCTGAGTTAAAAGGTTTTTCTTCGGTCGGCTATGGGCAACTGGCTCCGGTGCGGGATGCGCTGGCGGCGAAGATGCTGGCTGCTTATGAGGCGCGGCCTTTTGATCCGGAGATGCTGCGCACGAATCTGGCGCGGACCACTTTTCAGAGTTTGGGTATTCAGCCGACGGGCGATGCGCCGCTGGATCATTTCTCGCTGACGCTGCTGACGGAGGGTTCGGGAACGCAGATTTACAGCACGACTTTTGTGCAGTGGGCGGCGCGCGAAGCGTTGCGGCGGGCGCAGCCGCTGACGCTGTTTTCGCGTTATGCGCCGCGCCAGCGGGAAAAGCCGATGAATGAATTGCTGAGCGGCAACAGAACTTCCAGCGCGCAGGAGACTGATCCGAACGGGTCATTTATTGATTCGGAAATGGGCGCTTATTACACGTGGCTGAATCAGCAGCGTTTGAGCGGGGCGGATCAATCGAGGTTTCTGGTTTGGCTTGAAAACCAGGGAGTGGCGGTGGTGATTTCGCCGGCTCACCGGCGCGCGGCGGTGGATTCTTCGCCGGTGGAACTGAGCGATTTGGCTCGAAAAGTTTTGCTGTCGTGATAGCGTTTCAAATAACAGGATTCAGATGCAAACGAGATTTATAGGAAAGAACATTTTGATTACCGGCGCTTCGTCCGGCATTGGCGAGGCGATTGCGATTCGCTTTGCGCAGGAAGGCGGCAACGTGGCCATCAATTACAACAGCGGCGCCGAGCGCGCGGAGGCCGTGGCGGCGAAGGCGCAAGCGGCCGCCAAAGAGGCCGGGCAGACGGTGAAAACGTTTCTGGTGAAAGCCGATGTGGCGCAGGAAAAAGACGTGATTGCCATGTTTGCCGACACGATCAAGGAATTTGGGACGCTGGATGTTTTGATCAATAATTCAGGCATTCAGAAGGCTTCGCCCAGCGACGAACTGGACATGGCGGACTACGACCGGGTGATTGGCGTGAATTTGCGCGGCGCGCTGATGTGCGCGCGCGAGGCGATCCGGCATTTTCTGTCGCGGAAAGCTTCGGGCTCCATTGTGTTCAATTCCAGCGTGCATGAGATTATCCCCAAACCGCTGTATGTGCCGTATTCGATGAGCAAGGGCGGCATGGAGAACATGACGAAGACGCTGGCGCTGGAGTACGCCGACCGCGGGATTCGCGTGAATGCGATTGGGCCAGGTGCGATTGTCACGCCGATCAATATGGCGTGGATTAACGATCCGAAAGCGAAGGGCGAAGTGGAGAGCCATATTCCGATGGGGCGCGCGGGCACGTCGGAGGAGATTGCGGGCGTGTTTGCGTTTATGGCGTCGGATGACGCCTCGTATATCACGGGCCAGACGCTGTTTGCTTGCGGCGGATTGACGCTGTATCCCGAGTTTCGGACGGCTTGGTCGTCGTAAGGGCGGATTAGAAAACGATTCCGGCGTAGATTTCGCCCACGGGCGGCTTATGGGGCAGTCTCTTCTGCCAGAAGGTTCTGCAAATCCAGAGCCCGCGTGTACATCACTAAGTCGCCGTTTCGGTCTTGCGGCCATTGATCGCGGGGGCGGTCCCAATAGAGTTCCACGCCGTTTTCATCCGGGTCGCGCAGGTACAGCGCTTCACTGACGCCGTGATCGCTTGCGCCATCGAGCGGGATGTTCGCGTTTAGCAGGCGGCGCAAAGCATCGGCGAGTTGGGCGCGCGTGGGATAGAGAATGGCCAGATGATAGAGTCCCGTGGCGCCGGGCGGCGGAGGCGAGCCGCCGAGGCTTTCCCAGGTGTTCAGGCCGATGTGATGGTGATAATCGCCGGCGGCAAGGAAGGCAGCACTGGCGCCGAGGCGCAGCTTCAATTCAAAGCCCAAAACGCCGCAATAGAAGGCCAGAGCGCGGTCCAGATGTGCCACTTTCAAATGCACATGCCCTATGCGGACGCCGGAATGTGCCGGTTCGTTCATGCTTCTAAAAGTAGCGGAACCGCACGCCGAACGTGTTCTTTAGTTTGGTTATGACTTTCTTGATCTCGTGCGACTTCATGGCGTTCGCGTCTTTCAGCATCAGGTGGTAAAAGCTGACCCACATCACGGCCGCATCGTCGAACCGGATGTCTTCATCGGGACCGATGACCGAATAGCATTCATTGCTGGCGTTCACGGCGGCGGCAAATGCCTCATTCACCACTTCGCAAGCGGAAACGAAGAGCCGCCTTTTTGCGAGATAAGGGCTCAATTCCGGGCCAAATTCTTCGAACGCCACATCGTCCAGCGTGAGGCTTATGTGATCCGGGTGCCCATGGCAGGACAGGTGAAGGTAGCGCAAGCCTGAATCGCGAAAGCGCTTGAAGATATCCTGCTTCAGCTCCTTCCACGTGCGGACATACCAGTATTCGACCTTCTTCTCACTGAGCTTGAGCATGTCGCGAAGGATGCGCCCTTCGAATCTGCCCGCTTGTTCATCGTCGAAATCAAGAGACTCGATGATAAACACCCCGGGCTCGGTCTTGTCTTCTGGAGAATTGGGCACATCGTTGTCAGGCGGCCGAAGTTTCATGCGTTCAGCCCCAGCGCGCGGATATAAGGCGAATTCACGCGGCAATTTTCGAAGCGAATGTTTTGGAGCAACTGGCGCAGGGCTTGGCGCGAATCTTCGGGCGACGGCCGCGCCGCTATTCGCTTCTCCGCGTCGCCGGTGCCGGAAGGCAGGGAGGCCAGCGCCATGATGGCGTCCCAATGCTCGGGTTTGAGGAAAGACACCGGGCACGAGGGCTTCTCCATTTTCTTGTACGGCCAGAAGCACCAGCCGATATCGTTTGTGTCCAGCGTTTCCACGAACTGCCTGATCCATTGATCGGTATTTTCGCCCGACTCGCCGCACCAGATGGGCACTTGGTATTTTTCGCGAAAATCGAGATAGGGCTGAACGGAGGCCTTTCCTGGATCAACCCAATATTTGTGGAATTCGTAGATGACGTTCTTATCGAAAGGCGGTCCGAAGATATCGAAGTTAGAATCCCATTGCGCGCCGCCCAGGATGATGATGTGGTTCGGGTCCACCTGGCGAATGGCCGCGGTGATGCGTTTATAGAGCGGCTCCAGCTCGGCGTTGTATGGGCGCAGCTTGGGGAAGTGCGGGATGGGTTCGTTCAGCAAGTCATAGCCCAGAATAATGGGTTCGCTGCGATAATGGCTGGCGATTCTGGTCCAGATGTCAATCAGCAATTGCCGGGAGCGCGGGCTGTCGTAGAGCCAAGGGTAGCCGTAGCTGTCGTCGATATTGGTTCCGGTTTGGCCGCCGGGCGCGCAGTGCATGTCGAGGATGACCCAGATTTTGGCGGCGCGGCACCAGTCGATGAGAGGCGCGAGCAGTTGGAAGCCTTCGGCGGTCAAGAAAAATTTGTAGTGCAAAGGGACGCGGACGGAGTTGAAGCCGCACTTCTGGATGAATTCGATATCGGCGCGCATGATGTAGGCGGCGCGATATTGACGCCAGAATTTCTGCGCTTCGTCCGGGCCGACGAGTTCTTCAAAAAATGCCTCGATTTCGCGCGGCGAAGCGGGGCCGTTTTCGAACAGGAACATGTAGCCTTCCGGCTCCAGCCAGTTGCCCAGATTGATTCCGCGCAGGAAGAGCTTTTCGCCGGAAGGGGCGACGATGTTTTTGCCGCGCGTCTGGACAAAGCCGGGCGGGGTCTGCGACGCGGCGGCGACTGATGCCAGGGATTGGGCGACAAACTGGCGGCGCGAAACGTTCATGGCTCTACTTTATTCCGTGAGCGCATGGATGCGGTTGCGATAGGATTCCAGCGCGTGATCCGCCAGCACCTGGTTCAAGAGCGTGTGAAGCGCGCGCGGGTAGCCGCTGGCCAAGCCTTGCAAAAGCATTTCGCCCAGCCACGCCGTCTGGCGCAGCAGGCTGGGCAGGCGGTTGAGCGGATTCGGATGCAAATTCAGGCTGCCGTCGGCGTTGATCAGGATGTGCTGGCCGGCGTGACGCCAGCGCCAGGGCGGCGGAATGGTGGCCATGACGTCCAGGTTGTTCACCACGCGAAATATGGGGCAGGCCAGCGCGTTGACGAATGGCGAATCGCCCACGCGCGGCGCTCCGAAGGTATAGACGGCCGCAATGTCGGCGCCTTCCACCAGCAGTTCGGCGGCGGCCAGAAGCGCGAAGACGCCGCCAATGCCATGCCCGGTGAGCCACACCCTCTTTGCGGCAAGAGCGCCGATTTTTCCGGCCACGGCATCCAGGTACGCCTCCACCAGCGGGCCGTAGCCAGTGCCGCGGCCGAAGGGAATTCCTTGCGGCGTTTTGGTGCCATGCACGTTTAGCGGCTCGGCGGGGTCGCCGCCGGCGCGAAAGGCCGCGTAGAGTTCGCCCTCTTCTTCTTTCAGCAGCAATTGCTGGCCGCTGGTTTCGGCGGTGAGGCATAGATTGACCAGGGTGCGCGCCTGTTTGGCGGAAAAAGTTTGCATTTGCATCTTGGCTTGAGAATTAATGCTGATACTCCATACTGAACCACTAGTGGTCTCTCTCGGTTTTTCATGCACGCTGTGCGGCAAATGTTGTCATGACCACAGCCTCCCTTTGACGATGGGGGAAGCGATTACGTGGCTGGAAGAGGATGGGCAGGTGTCGATTTATTGCGAGGCGATTCAGGCGCCGGGCGAGCCCATGACTCCGCGCATGGCGCACCGGAAGCGGCGCGGGTTCGAGGCGGCGTGCGGCGACGGCAGAATTCATGTGACTGCTATTTTGGCCGCCACGCTCACCGGGCCATGCAAGAACCTGGACGCGGATTCCAGGTGCATGATTTATGAGCGGAGGCCGCTGGTCTGCCAGATTTACCCAGCCGAGATCAGCCCGTTCGTGGAGCTGGATCCGAAAAACAAGGCGTGCCCGCCGGAGGCCTGGCCGATGGCAGAGCCGGACAACAATCCGTTCCTGCAATATTTGCCGTCGCTGGCGGAGAAGTCGCGGCAGACGGATTACAGCGAAGCGTCACGCAAGGGGCTGGTGTGCGCGGAGCTTGGCATTGACACGTCGGGTTTGGCGGATGAAGGGTATGTGCGGCATTTTCCGGAGTCTGGGGCGTTTCTGGCTGCTTTGAAGCGGGCGTTCCAGGCGGATCCGGCATCCGCGTTCAATCCACAGCCTTGGAAATTGTTTTCGCGGACATTGGCGGCACGGACTCAGGAGAGTCATGGGCTGGATGTGATTACGGAGAAGCCTGCGGATGCGGGTTATCAGTATTTAAGGGCTTGATGCCGGCAGCGCGGCGGGCACCCAGCCTGAAAATCGGACGCGCTCCACAAGAGCCATATGGGGAACGGTTAAAGCGGCCAGCCCGACGAAAATAAGCTGGATCAAGCGCGCCTCCATGGGCACATTTCGCAGCCACAATACGGCTGCCGCGGCCAGCAGCGCCACGCCGGCCATCGGACCAAGGCAAGCCGCCAGCATCATTTTGGGAGAAGCCTGTCCGGAATAATCAATGGTTCTCAGGATATGGCGGGCGCTATGCATGCCGCAAAAAAACACGGCAAACGCCACCAGCGGCGGCGCGAACGTTGCCAGGATAGCGACGGCTGCGATTTCCAGGCCGGTCATCCAGGCTGATCTTTGGCAGCACATCACGATGGCAACAAGAGTTCCCAGCAGCCAAGGCCAACTGAGCAGGTGAATCCAGAAACCGAGCCTTGACGCCGCATCGCCCGCCAGGAACGAATACAGGTGAACCACAGCTTCCGCATGCAGCAGCATGGGAAGAAAAATGACAAGGCCGCCGTATAAGACTCGTTCGCCAAGCGGCGTGCCGTCCGCCGGATCACCCGAAAAATGCACGATTGAAATGATGAGGAATCCCGGCAGGAAAAGCCAAGGCGCAATCTGCCAGATGCCAATGACCAGCATCACGGGGATGATGTAGGCCAGACCGAATAGCAGCCATGCTTTGGCGGTGCCTATGTTGTAAAGATGTTTGGCAAAAATTGTGTCCAGCGCACCATGCGGGACTCCGAGCACCACTATGAGCGCGGCCAAGGCCAGCAGTTCCGTGCGCTCAGGCAGCCGCTGAATCCCTGTTGTCGAAAGACTAACGGCAAGCGCCAGCGCAACGAAAACGATGCCTTGCATGCGGGTGGCTTTCATAGGTATCGTCTTCGAAGCGCGCGCGGAATTTCCCGGATAAACAAGCCCGCAGGCAAAGCGGCCGCAACGGCAGCGTAATCGGCCAGAGTTCCGGCATCGCTCAGGAAGCGGATCATTCGCCGGGTGTCGGTTCTCTCGAATAAATCCAGAAAGAGGGAAGGGGCGGCGCTCGGCCGGGATCGAAGGACCGAAACAAAAAGATAATCCAGCGCCTGCAGCAAGGCCGGATCAGGGGGATGGTTCATCGGCAGTTCACCGCGGCTCAAGACTTGTGCGCAACGGTCCGCCCAGCGCTGAATCCGCTGGAAAGCATAGCCGGTGCTGGCACGCCCGGCGCCGGCGCTCAGCCCTGCCTTGACATAGGTCGCATCGGACGCTTGGTCCTGCCGCGTGCCGCCCATGGGAAGTATTCCGTTCTCCGTGCGCAGCACTTGAAATCCAGCTCCTCGCGTCTGCCTCTCAAAGGCGTTTCGCAGTTCACCCTCCAATTGCCCGCGGCCCATCGGTTCCACTCCGAACACGGTCGCCTCCACTAAAGCCCGGCGTGATGAAAACGGCAGCAAGTAATTGAAGTTCACTCGTTCCGCGGAACTGCGGGTAAAGTGCATCAGTTCAGCGCAGTCTGCATCAAACAGGTCCCGGTCAGCTTCAATTTCGCATCCATAAAAAGACTGCCACAGCAGGGCGGCACCGGATTCGGGCGGCGGCGGTGGCCGCGTATCGACAATCTTCGCGCTGCTGCAGAGACCCTGATTGGTTTCAATCTGCCACGCGTGTCCCGTCTTCAGCGGCTCCGAAAACAGCACAGCCCCGGTTGCCAGGTCTATTTGTTCGGACTCGGCAATTGCGCGCAAGGCATCTTCATAAAAAGCCTCGGCGTTGATCATTTGGTAGGGCATGGCCGCGCAGTCAACAGCCACAAACCGGTCGCCATCGCGCAGGGTAACGCTTTGCCAGCGGTGCCGGACCAAATGATCGACTCGTTTAGAACTTTCGCCCCAAAAGCACCAGGTACGGTCGTTTGCGTAGGCACTGCGTTTTTCAATCACCAGGGTTCTGGGGCAAAGCGTGCCCAGATCCGCCAGCCGCATAGCGAGACTCAGCCCGGCGCACCCGCCGCCCAGAATGACCAGATCGTAATTCGCTATGCGGTCGGACGCCAGTGTGCTTGCCACTAATCCCGCTGGCGCAAGATTCGCAATCATTCCCATCTGTCACCGTCCATCGCTGCATCGCTGCACCCAAAAAAGAGAAGATCGTGAGCAGCCTCAGCGCACGATCTTCCGGTAAACCAGCTACGCCGATGTTGTTCGGGTTGCCAGGGGCCTCGGTTGGCTGACTGCGTCGGGGCCATAACCTTCAGCCTCCGACTTCTTGAGGGCGATCATGTAGATCAAAACTCCGAAACCGGCCTTGGCGACGATGTCGGAAATGGTGTAGCCGACTTGCACCACGGCTTGGGCGTTGGCGACGCCTAACATCGGCAAGGTGAACACCACGGGGTAAAAGCACCAGGAAATTACTGTCACCCAGCGGGCCACGTTAACAAGTCCGCGGGCTTCTTCGGGCTGCGCGTTAATGGAACTCTTGAGCCCGAAAAACAAATCGAAAACAATGATGCAAAAAGGGATCATCGAGAGAGCCCACCAAGTCCAGCGCGTCGTGCTCTCGGTGGCGATTTCACCCGGATATCCGAGGATTACCATCACCGCGGCCAGCACCGCCAGCTTAGCGGCCCGGCCAGCAGACTGCCCTTTTGGCAGCTTCATCACCAGGATTAGCTCAATCAATAAGAGCGGAACTGTCAGCAGCCAGTCAACATAGCGGTAAGCATCGTTAAAAGCCAAGCCGGTGGCTTTCACTTGGCCGTTTACAACAGAGAACGCGCCTTCCCACGAATTGAAAATTCTGAAGTAGTGGTAGCACGCGATCAGGGTCACAAGACCCGTAAGTGAAATTGCAGTGCGATAGCCAGGCGAGACTTGGGAACGATTCAAGAAGAAGAAAATCGTCGCAGCCCCCATCACAGCAATCGTAAAAGAAAACGCGTTATAGACGAGGTTGTATTGTTCTAGGTTCACAACTTTGCGGTCCTTTTTCCGGTTATGAGATGCGACCGCAGCGGGCAATATCTTTATTTTTTAATAATTCGTGAATTTAGCCTCTGCCAAGCCAATTATTGAAAGCGGCCGTCCAGCGCCGGAATGCTGGGGACAGCCGTGCTGGCGTCTAACGGAGGATTGCGAAGGTGCCAGTCAGTCTGCTTCTGGTAAGCGTGAGCCAGGGCCAGAACCGAGCTTTCCGCCCAGTGCCGTCCGGCTATGGTGAGGCCGATGGGCAAGCCTTGCGGACTGAAGCCGCAGGGAATGGAGAGGGCCGGAATGCCGTACGCGTCGAAGGCCGCTGTGTTGTCGCTTTCCGGGTCGAAAGAGGCATCGCCGGCTTCCCGGCTCAGGGCGGACTCAAGGGTGCGCGGGTTGTGGCGGCGAGTAGGAAGCACAACCAGGTCTAAATTGGAGAAAGCAGCATCGACGCGGCGGCGCAAGTCCAGCAACTGGACCCGGCTCCGGATGTATTCGGCAGCGCTGACCTTTTGCGCGGCGGCGAGAATATGTTGCGTTTGACGCATGTAGTGGCCGCGAGCGTGCAGGAACGAATCCTCGTGGAGGGCAAATTCTTCCGCGCCAATGATGGCGTCGATGCCGGCGGCGGAGACCTCTGGCAACGCGACGTCCTGGACGCTGCCAGCGATCTGGCGCAAGACGGCGATGGCCTGTTCAACGGCCGTTGCGACGGCGGGATCTAAGAGATCGAAGAACGGGGCGCGTGGAACTCCAAGGCGGAGATTCGCGCAAGATTGATTAAGAATGCCCAGGTCGGCGGCGCGGGCCTGCTCCGACGAATCAGGGTCCTGCGCATCATAGCCGGCAATCGCATTGAACACGACGGCAGCGTCCTGAGCGGTTCGGCAGATAGGTCCGCAATGATCGAGCGAAGGCGCGAGCGGGATGATGCCGCGAACTGAGACTGCGCCGTATGTCGGCTTAAGACCGCTGACACCGCAATGCGAGGCGGGCGTGCGAATGGAGCCGCCGGTGTCGGTTCCGATGGCCGCCAGACACATGCCGGTGGCGACGGCCACGGCCGACCCGCCCGACGAACCGCCGCTGGTGAAGGCGAGGTTCCAGGGATTGCGCACGGGACCATAAAAGCTGGTGGCCGACGTGCCCCCAAAAGCAAATTCATGCAGATTCGTCTTGCCGATCAGGACGGCTCCGGCGCTAATGAGGCGATTGACAACTTCGGCATTGGCGGTTGGAATGTGATCCTCGTAAAGCTGGCTACCGGCGGTGGTTCGGATATTGGCGGCATCGATGTTGTCTTTCAGAGCAATGGGAATGCCGTGGAGCGGGCCGCGGTAATGTCCCGCTTTCAGTTCGGCGTCCAGTTGTTTCGCCTGGCTCCGCGCCGCGGCATGCAAGACGGTGATGAAGGCGTTTACTTTGGGGTTGAGTGCGTCGATTTGCGCCAGGCATTGTTCAACCATCTGTTCACTGGTGACTGAGCGGCGGCGCAGCAGATCACTGGCTTCCGTGAGCGTTGATGCCGCCGGGCGGGCGGAGGATGCAATGGCAGTGCCAGCAAGAGCAAGCGAGAAAGTTCGGCGTGTCACGGTGTTTGTCGGTGATTGTTCACTCTTAACGTCGCATATTCCCCTGTGTTAGAGTCCTCAGATGAATGGTTCGCGGCGTGAATTTCTGGGCAAAATGGCAGCGGCGGGAGCGGCGCTGGGTGCGATGAGCGCCAATCCGTTAGGCAAGCCGATTGGGCTGCAGCTCTATATGGTCGGCGATGAGCTGGAGAAAGATTTTCACGGCACTTTGGCGGCGGTGGCGCGGATTGGCATTCGGGAAGTGGAGATTGCGGCGAATTACAACAAGCCGGCGGGTGAATGGAAGGCCGCGCTTAGCCAGCATGGGCTGCATTGCCGCAGCGTGCATCTGTTTGATGTGAGCCAGACACCGGAACAGGTGATGAGTTTCGCCAGCGGCGTGGGTGCGCGCTATGTGGTGAGTTCGCTGAATCCGCCTCCGGCGATTGCCAAGCTGGCGGGTGTGAATCCGGATTGGACTCATATGGTGAATGCCGTGGAGACGATGACGCTGGATGACTGGAAGAAGAGCGCGGAGATTGCCAACGGGCTTGGCGAGCAGGCGGCGAAGCACGGGTTGCTGTACGCGTATCACAACCACAATGTGGAATTCAAGAAGTTCGGAAACACCACGGTGTTTGAAATGCTGCTGGCTTCCACCAACCCGGCCACGGTGAAGTTTGAGATGGATTGCGGATGGGTTTCGGCGGCGGGCTATCATCCCGCGGAGTTTCTGGAAAAGTATCCGGAGCGGATTCGTTTGCTGCATATCAAATCGTTCAAAGCTGCGCCGCCGAATTTGCATTTGGTTGGGCCGAAGAAACCAGTGCCGACTGAGCTAGAACGCGGCAAGCCCGATTATCAGCCGATTTTTGCGGCTGCCGCGAAGGCGCAGGTGGAGCAGTACTACATTGAGCAGGAGCCGCCGTTTGTGGAGATGCCGGCGCTTGAGGCGGCGCGGGTGGGGTACGAGTATTTGCACTCGCTTAGTTAGCCCGATTTCGTGAGCAAGGTTCGCCACAAGGTGTCCACCATGGCATGAGTGATGGCGGAGGCCATCAGGTTCCCTCCTTGCCGGAAGGCCGAGCCGTAGAACCAGCCAGCCACCGTGGCCAGCAGCACATAGCGCCAGTTTGGAAAGGGCGCGTGCAGAATGTGAAAGAGACCGAAGAGGCACGCGGCCAGGATTTGCCCCTTCATTGCCGATCCGAGATTTTCCGAGATCAGGGTTTGGAAAAAACCTCGGAAGAACATTTCTTCGAGCAAGGCGATGAAGAGGAAGATGCCGAGATAGTCGGCGCAGAACGCGCCCAGGCCATGCCATCTGGGGTTCCAGTCTATAAAGTGAAGGGCCAGTCCTGAGGGTAGGGCGATACTGGCGAACAGTCCAAAATTCACGCCCGCGGCCTGGAATGTTTTGAGCGAGAAGACGAACTCGTAGCCGAGATTGGGCACGCGCCGCATGGTTGTCCAGGTCCAGGAGGCGATGCCGATGAGATAGAGACGGCCCATAAAATCGAGATTGGCGGGGATGGCCCAAATGCCTTTGAGCTGGTTCGACAGGACTGCGGTGATGAGCCAGATGGCGATGAGCAGATCCTGCCAGGTGAAGCGCTTCAAATCGCGAACGGGAAAGAATCCATAGATCAGCAGCAAGGGCGCGGCCACGGCGATTAAGCGGGCCAATGCGAGCCATTTGAAATCGCCCGTGCCTGCCGCATAAGCCAGATAAGGCAAGGGCCATAAAAGCGGCAGGAGGCGAATTGATTTGATGGCTGGCGCGACCACCATGACCAGCATCAGCAGGAAGCAAAGATAAATGCCGAGTGCGGAGTGAACAGGAATGTGATAACGGCTGATGTAGCCGGGGGCGATGGCGGCGAAGGCTACGGCAAAAAACGCGATCACGCGCGAGGCGCGCTTCATTGTCCGGCCGTGGCTGGCTTTGCCGACGGATTGTTGCCGCGGTAATCGCGCAGGCGCTGATCCATCACCTGGGCCAGGCGGTCATAATTCGCCCAGGTGTCGTCCACCGTGTAGGTGCCGGTGGCTTGGGAGACCAGCACGTCTTCATAATCGTTCAGGTATTGATCCACGTAATAACTTTCGGTGAAGCGTTGCGCTTCCTTGTTCAGGTGATCGGTGGTGAGGCGGCCGTCGCAATGCGCGAACAGCAAGTCGCGGCCGGTGGTTTGCTTGCCGCGCACTTCCTCGACGGGACTGGCGGCGGTTTGGCGAAGCTGAAAACTTTCCAGCCGGTTCAGAATGATCCAGGCCAGGTACATGCCGATGTGAGTGCCGGCATTCAGCGGGTTCAGACGCTTGGCCAGGAACGCGGGCGCGCCCTGATGATAAACCGCATCGTCGTAGATCACGGAGTTCGACATATTTAGCTCATGATAATCAGTCGGCGGGGAAGGTATAGTGAAATGCGCTGATGAAGGAAGCAAGTCTTGGTTTTGTCCATCGTTTTGAAGCGCCCACGCAGGCGGGAGCGCCGGCGCTGATGTTGTTGCACGGGTCGGGCGGCGATGAGACCAGCCTGCTGGCGATGGGCCGCGCGATTGCCCCCGGCGCCGCATTGCTCAGCCCGCGCGGCAACGCGATGGACCATGGCGCGCCGCGTTTTTATGCGCGCCCCGGCAATCCTTCGGGCACGGATGCCGAGATTCAAGTTCGCGCCACGGAGCTAGCTAATTTCGCGTGCGCGGCGTGCGCGCATTACAAGCTGTCGCCGCTGATTCTGGTTGGATTTTCGAATGGCGCGAACATGGCGGTGCATCTTTTGCTGCATTCGCACCTGACGTGGGCGGGCGCTATTTTGATGCGCGGCATGGCGGCCGATTCCGCCACCAGGCAGAACAAGCTGCCCGCCACGCCGGTGCTTATTTTGAGCGGCATGGAAGATCCGCTGGTGCAATCGGACCAGGCGGAAGAACTGGCCGACCAGCTTCGACTGGCGGGCGCGGAGGTGACGCTGCATTGGGAAGAAGCGGGCCACAATCTTTGCCAGGGCGACATTCTGATGGCTTTTGACTGGCTGCGGCGCTTTTACTTCGCGCCGCGCGCACAGTAAACTCATAGTTACCGGCACCATTTGGCTACTCAACCCAAAGCACCCATCCTGCCGCCTCTGCGGCAGGGCTCCGATTCTCGCCGGATTGCGCAACTGGCTGAAAGAACCGAGCTTTTTCAGGCGCAGCGCTGGTTCGCGCGGGAACGCGCCTGGATCAACGACGTTCATTTGCAGCTCTGCCGCGTGGCCGCTCCCACGTTTTTTGAGCAGGCGCGCGCCGAATGGTTTCAGCGCGAATTGAGCGGCCTGGGGTGGAACGCAGCGCTGGACCGCGCGGGCAATGTGCTGGCGACTTTTGGAAACGCCGCCAGCAGCCAGCCGATTGTGGTTTCCGCGCATCTGGACACGGTGCTTGCGCCGGGCCGCGCGGAAGATATTTACTATGCGCCCGATGGCCGGCTGGTTGGTCCGGGCACGGCGGATAATGGGTCGGGCTTGACGGCGCTGCTGGCGCTGGCGCGCGTTTTTAGCGAAACCTCAGATCTTTACGAATTGGCTTCGTCCCTGCTGCTGGTGGCCAATGTCGGCGAAGAGGGGGAAGGCAATTTGAGCGGCATGCGGTACTTGTGCCGGCATCATCCGCAGGCGGCGCAGTTTCGCGCTTTTATTGTGCTGGACGGGCCATCGTCGGAACACGTGACCGCGCAGGCGCTGGCCAGCCGCCGCTTCGAGATCAGCTTTAGCGGGCCGGGCGGGCATAGCTGGAACGATTATGGAACGCCGAACCCGGTGCATGCCATTAGCGACGTGATTAGCGCGTTTGTGCGCGATGCCGATGCGCGGCTGCTTCAGGCGGACCGGCGGATTCGCTGTTCTTACAACTTCGGCATTGTGGAAGGCGGCAGCAGCGTGAACTCCATTCCGGCCAGCGCGCGCGCCAAGCTGGATTTGCGGTCGGAAGAGCCGGCGCTGCTGGAAGAGCTGGCCGCGCTGCTGACGGCGTGCGTGGAGCGCGGCTTGGAAAACGGCAACCGCAGCGCGCGCAACGCCCGGCTGCTGGCCAAGGTGCGCGAACTGGGATCGCGGCCCGGCGGACGGCTGCCGGACCAGTCGCCGCTGCTGCGCGTGATTCAAAATGTGGACGGTTATTTGAGCATTCGCTCGCGCGTGGATTGCGCTTCGACAGACGCGAATGTTCCGCTTTCCATGGGATTGCCGGCGGTGTCCATTGGCGCGGGCGGCACGGGCGGCGGCGCGCACACCGCGCAGGAATGGTATTCGCCGGAAGGCCGTGAACAGGGGTTGCGGCGCATTTTGCTGATACTGGCTTCGTTAGTGGAACCGCTTGCCTGAAAAACAGCCGGCCCGGTGGCAGGCTGATTCCGCATTGGCGCTGGTGGCTTTGGTGTGGGGCGCCACGTTTGTTGTTGTCAAGCAGGCCATCACGGAAATTTCGGCGATGTATTTCCTTTCGCTGCGGTTTTCGCTGGCCAGTTTGTGCCTGCTGATTTTGTTCCTTCCGGCGTTCCGGCGATTGCCAAGGCGGCGGCTGATTTCCGGCCTGCGCGGCGGCTTGCTGACGGGATTGTTTCTGTGGTCGGGATACGTTTTGCAGACGTTTGGGTTGCATTACACCAGCGCCGGGAATTCGGGATTTCTGACGGGGCTTTATATTGTGCTGGTGCCAGTGATTGGCGCGGTGGTTTACCGGCAGCGGCCTTCCTTGCGTGAAATTTTCGGACTGGCGCTGGCGGCCGCTGGCATGCTGCTGATGACGCTGCCCGATGGCGGGAGCCGCTTCGCGATCAACTTTGGCGATCTGCTGACCATTGCGTGCGCGGTGGCGTTTGCGTTCCATTTGCTGGTGCTGGGGCATTTTTCGAAACGCGAAAGCGTGGAGGCGGTGGCGCTGGGACAGATTGCGTGCGCGGGTGCGCTGTCCACAATTTCGCTGGCGGTGGAGAAGCCGGCGGCGCATTGGTCGGGCGGCGTGGTGATGGCCATTGTGCTGACCGCGGTGTTTGCCACGGCGCTGGCTTTTGCTTTGCAGACCTGGGGACAGAAACACACCACGCCGACGCGCACGGCGCTGATTTTTGCGCTGGAGCCGGTGTTTGCGCTGGTGACGGCCTGGTTTTTTGGAGAGGCGGTGAGGGGGGTGGCGGTTTTGGGCGGGGCGCTGATTTTGGCGGGGATTTTGGCGGTGGAATTGCGGCGGGGAAAGGGTGCGGCTTAGCTTTTATTGAGATATTGCAGGTGATATTATTCTTGCTTGAGAAGCCGTCTGCGGGCCGTACTCGATACCGACGTTGTAGTGGCAGGGTTTGGAAGTGACCGAGGCCCTTCGCGGCAGCTTCTGTTAGGCGCTTTGGATGGCAAGTTCGAAATGCTCGTTTCAGTGCCCTTGATGATGGAGTATGAGGCTGTTCTGAAACGCTTACGCCAAGGTGGTTAAGCCTGTGTTGCTCTGGTTTTTATGGCGGCCTCGCCTGAAAGACCCAGCGGACGAAATGGTGCTGGAAACAGCGGTGAATGGCGCCGCTGATTTCCTGGTCACATTCAATGAACGGCATCTAGGCGCGGCTGCTCGCGAGTTCGGAATGGTTCAACGGTTTCATGAGGAAAAGTAATGTTGCCCTGCGTCTGCAGGAGTCGCTGCTGGACGAGGCGCCGAGACCGAAGGCGTCGCGCTGAATCAGTTCATAAACGTGGCGGTGGCCGAGAAATTGTCTGCCCTGCGAACGGACGACTATTTTCGGGAGCGCGCGTTGAAGGGTGATGTGGCAGAGGCAAAGAGTTTATTGAAACGCGCGGGCAGAGGAAACCCGCCGGTTCCGGGGGATGAATTTTAAAACTTTAGACAGTGAATACTCTGGCCGCGAACGATCTAATCGCCAGTGTGAGTGATCCGCTTCCGGCGTCATACGAGATCGCGCCGGATGTGATGGTTCCTGTTTCTGTCAGCGGTTTGTTCGCCCAGGGCCAATTAGGGATGACATAGGTTGGATAATCGGCCGCGCCCATGTTGGCGATGACGATCACTTGTCCGGTGCTTCCCAAGGGCTGGCCGGCGGTGCGGCAATAGGCGAAGACGCGCGGGGCGCTGTTGTCGTCGAATTGCGGGTGGAAATAAAAAGCTGAAATCTCGTCGCGCTGCAATGCCGGGTGCGAGGTGCGCAGGCGGATCAATGCGCCCACATCGGTCAGCAGCGCGGCGTTGCTGGAATAACTGGCGCGCTGCCATTGCACCGGGTCTTCCTGCTTGGGGTTTACGTCGGTGTAGCTGATGTCGTGGACATCGGCAAATTCTTCGCCCGCCAGGAACATGGGAATTCCGACGGATGTCATGAGAATGGCGAATGCGCCAAAGACGCGCTGGCAGGCGGCCATGACGGTTGCTTTTACGCGCGCGTCGGGCCCAGTGTCGGCGTTGTCGACGGCCCATTTCACGCCCGCGATGTCGTTGCCGGCCAGGCCGGCGGAGGAAAGCATCGGGCCCAGAATCAGGTTCATCAGCCGCTCGGCGTCGGCCACGTCGTGGGAGGTGATGTAGTCGACGGCGCAGGTCATGTCGCCGTAGCCGGGATCGAACGCGCTGGGAAGGCCGTTCCAGACGCCTTCCATGGAAATTAGATGCTGCACGCGCTGGGAACGGCCGGGCTGGCCGAAAACTGTGTTGATGCTGTCGGTGAGCAGATTACGGATCTCGTCGCGGTAGCCGAAATTCCAGATGCCGTCCACCACGCGCTGGCCGTTGAAGGCGTTGGCATAGGTGATGGCGAAGCGGCGGTTGGTGTCTTCGGCCACCACCAGAAACGGCTTGCCGGGAAAGAGCTGCTGGCTTTGCGCGGCAGCGGCGTTGCGGAAATCCTGGACGAATTCGTAATTGTTGATGTCGGCGAAATCGTCAATGCGGTAGCCGTCAATGTGATATTCGGAGACCCAGAATGCGCCCATTTCGCAAAGGAATTCGCGCGCGGCGTAGTAACTCCCATATGACGGGCTGCTGTAATGAAACAGGCATTGGCCCCAATCCTGGCGCGCGGGCGAGGAGGCTTCCTGGAACCAGCTTGCGGCCAGCGTCTTGAGCGGACATTCCGGGGCGAACATGTTCATCACCACGTCGAGCAAGACGCGCACGCCGCGCTGGTGGCAATATTTGACGAAGAACTTGGCGTCCACCGGCGTGCCGATGTCGTAATCCGGCGCGAAATAGAAGCGCGTGCCATAGCCCCAGTTCAGCGTTTGCGGCGTGTCTTCCACGGGCAGCAGCTCAATGCAGTTGATGCCCAGGGCGATGAGGCTGTCCAGATGCTCAAAGAGCATGGTGTCGAAAGTGCCGAGTTCGACCAGCGGATTCTCGCTGGGGTCGGAGGCCATCCATTTGATGGGCATTTCGTAGATGACAATTTGATTATTGTTGGGCAGATTGACGCCCGATGTGAACTCATCGTCCCAGCCGAACGCTTGGCGGATGCGCGTGCCGCCGGACATGGTCAGCAGTCCGCGATAGCCGCCGAAGCGCGTCAGTTGTTCGGCGTAAGGGTCGGCGACGGGATTGCCCGCGACGACGAACTCATATTCATATTCACCGTCGGCGAGGCCTAGCTGGTCGATGTTAATTTCCCACCAGCCGGGAAAATCGGGACTGGGAGCCAGCGGATGGAGGGGCCACGAAGCGGGGTTGAAATGATCGCGCGCCGAAAGCGGGGAAAAGCGCAGGGCGATTGCGGAGACGTCGGGGCCGGGAATTCTGAGGAGTCCCAGGGCGCTGGTGGGATGCGGCTGTGCCATGCGATATGCTACTGCATTTTGGCCTCCGGTAAAAGCCCCTGTCGGAAGTTTCTATACTGAAGGAAAGGCTTCGAGTGGCTTTTCAATTCAAGGATTTTGCGGACCGCCTCAAGCAGCCCAAGGTGCTGAGGTTCGGTCTCCTGCTGGGGACGCTCTGCACGCTGGCCATCGGCATCGTGATTGGCACACTTCTGAACACCGGCGTGAGGGCGGAGCGCCAGACGTTCAGCGCCGCGCCGGACGCGACGCCGCTCTCCATTCCCGAGGCGGTTCCGGTTTCAAGCGAATTCACGCGCCTGACCAAACGCGTGGAGCCTTCGGTGGTCTATATTCAATCGGACTATCTGCCCAAAGTCACGAAGCATATTACGCCGCCCAGCGACGACGACGATTCGAGCGGCGATCCGACATCATCCGACTTTGGCAACAAAGAGCATGACCCGGCGCAGGTGTTCAAAAAGTTTTTCGGCAAGCCGGAGCCGCGATCATTCCGGAGCGAAGGATCGGGCACCGGGTTCGTGGTGGACAAGAACGGCTACATTCTGACGAATGAGCATGTTGTCGAAAATGCCGACCGCATCAAGGTTCGGCTGGCGGGCGACGACAACGAATATCTGGGGCACGTGATTGGCTTCGACACCGAGACCGACGTGGCGGTGCTGAAGATTGACGCGCACCATCCGCTGGCCACGGTGCAGATGGGCAATTCCGACAGCGTGCAGGTGGGCGACTGGGTGATTGCCATTGGTTCGCCGTTCGGATTGCAGGCGACGGTGACGGCGGGCATTGTCAGCGCGCAGCGCACCAGCCGCGACCTTCCGGGCACCAACACTTTTCAGAATTTCCTTCAGACCGACGCCGCCATTAACCCCGGCAACAGCGGCGGCCCTTTGCTGAACACGCGCGGCGAAGTGATTGGGATGAACACCATGATTGCCACGCGCGGCGGGTCTTATGAAGGCATCGGGTTCGCGCTGCCGTCGAACACGGCGGTGAAGGTTTACAACGACATTATTCGGCAGGGGCGCGTGGTGCGCGGATCTATTGGCATCAGTTGGCGCGATTCCGCCAGCCAGACCGACACCCTGAACGCGTTTGGGCTGGACCATGGCGTAATTGTGGGCACCGTTTCGCCCACGGGACCGGCGGGCAAAGCGGGCATCAAGGCGGACGATGTGATTGTCGCCATCAATGACAAGCCGGTGCGCGACGGCGATGACTTGGTGACGAGGGTGGCCGATCTGCCGATTGGTTCCAGCATTGATGTCAGCGTGGATCGCGACGGCAAGAAGCTGGAATACAAGGTGGCGATCGCCGAGCGCGCGGTGGTTTGGCAGGGCGATCCGCAAGTGACGAAAATGCCGGCTGCGGCGGTGTCGCCAGCGGGCGGCGTGAAGCAGGTGAAGTTTGGCATCAACATTCAGCGGCTGACGGAAAAAGAGCGGTCGGACTTGGCGATTGACGACAAGTCCGGGGTCAAGGTGGTGACGGTGGATCCGGGTTCGTTCGCCGATGATATTGGGATGCAGGAGGGCGACACGATTTTGTCGATCAACCGGCAGCGCGTCGCGTCACCGGACGATGTCATGAGGGTGCAGGCGGATTTCAAGGCGGGGCAGGCGATTGCGGTGCATATTGTGCGGGCGCCGGCTTTGAGCAATCATCGGGCGCAGCCGCAGCGGTATTATTTGTCGGGGCGTTTGCCGACGGATTGAGAAGAGAGGATCTGGGAAGAACAGGCTGTTAGTTTGGCAGGCCAAACGCGATGATTGTCTGGCCTGAGGCAATGGCGACGTATTCGCGGCCGTCGAATTGGTAGGCCATGGGCGAGGCTTTCCAGGATTGGTTGGCGTCGAAGCTCCAGAGCGGCTGGCCGTTTTCGGCGTCCACGGCGATAAACTGTCCGCTGTCTTCGGCGGCGAACAGCAGGCCGTTTTGCGTGACGAGCGTGCCGCCCCAGGTGTCGGCATGGCCTGCCTGCGGCAGTTCCCAAACCACTTTTCCGGTGTGCGTGTCGAGGGCGCGCAGCACCTTGCGCGGAGTTTCGCCGGCCAGCGGCTTCTGGCTGCCTCCGAGAAAAGTTTCGCCGCTCTGCCATTGCGCGGGACTTTCGGAATAGATGTCGCATTTCTCGACGGTTTGCAGATAAAAGAGGCCGGTGGCGGGCAGATAAGAAGCGGAATACCAATTGGTTGCGCCGTCCTGCGAGGGGCAGACTTTTGTGCCGCCCTGCAGTTTCTCCAGCGTTCTTAAAACGGGGCGGCCGTCCGCGCCAATGGAATCGGCCCAGTTCAATTTCTGGACGAACGGCTTGGCCAGCAAGAGTTCGCCGCTGGTCCGGTCCAGCACATACAAGAAGCCGTTGCGGTTGGCCATCAACAGCAGCTTTCTGGGCGCGCCTTGCCAGAGTGTGTCGGCGATGACGGCGGGTTCGGTGGCATCCCAGTCATGAGTGTCGTGCGGCGTGAACTGGTAATGCCATTTCAGCTTGCCGGTTTTTGGATCCAGCGCCAGAATGCAATCGGAATACAAGTTGTCGCCGGGGCGCTGCGCGCCGTTGTAATCGGGGCTGGGGTTTCCGGTTTGCCAGTAGAGCGTGCCGGTCTCGGCATCATAAGAGCCAGTGAACCAGGCGACTGCGCCGCCATGCTTGAGATCGGAGCCTTGCTGCCAGGTCTGTGCGCCCGTTTCGCCGGGGGCGGGAACGGTCCAGAAGCGCCAGGCTTCCTGGCCGGTGTCCTGATTGAACGCGGCCACAAATCCGCGCGCGCCGCTTTCGCCGCCGCCGGTTCCTGAAATCACCAGAGGCCCGACGGCCAGCGGAGCGGATGTGGCGAAGTAGTTGTCGCGCGTGTCCGCCATTTGGGTGTCCCACTCCAAAGCGCCGGTGAAGCGGTTGAGGGCCAGCAGATGGGCATCGTCGCTGACCATGAAGACGCGGTTTCCGGCGATGGCCGCGCCGCGATTGATGCCCACCTCGCCCGCTTTCTTTGGGGGCCGCTCAAAATGCCAAAGCATGCGCCCATTGCCGGCGTCCAGCGCGTAGCATTGATTGGCGCTGGTGACATACATGACGCCGCTCATGACTATGGGAGTGGTCTCAAGATTCGAGGCGTCCGGCATGCTGAATATCCACTTCGGCGCCAACTGAGCGACATTCGACTTGTCAATTTGGGCGAGCGGCGTAAGGCGGTTGCCGCCTAACTCGCCGTTATAACTGGGCCAGTCGGTTTCAGAGGTGACTTCACGGTAACGGTCGCCGGAGCGGCGCAGCAGGTGGATGGTGCTGTCGGAGGTTTGGAGCGCCAGCGCGTCCCTGTTCTGGCTCATCACGAGGCCATTGAGCACTTTGCCGCTGGTGGTGGAGACGCTGCGCTTGACGGGCGCGGTCTCCATGGGTTTCAGGGTGCGCAGGAAGGTGATCAAGCCAGCAAGCTGCGCGCCTTGCACGCTGGGAAAAGCGGGCATGCCGCGGCGGGGAAGGCCGCCCTGGATGACGGCGGTGAGCCGCTCATCATTCAATTTGGGAAGGCGGACGGAAATGTTCGGGCCAAATTCGCCGCCTGTGCCGTCGCTGCCATGGCAAAGGGCGCAGGAGGTTTCGAAGAAACGGTAAGACTGTTCGCCGCCTTTTTGCGACCAGGCAAGAGTGAGAGGAACAAGACACAGAGCGACCCGGCAACAGAGCATAGGAGATCCGTGCTCAAGGTTATAACAGCGGTGTTTAGCCTCCTGGTGGGACAGGCGGTTTCGCCCACAGCGAAATACGGGGACAGTCACCGGTGTCCACGCAGCGAGCTGGCATGCAGGGGAAGGGTTTCTGTTGGGGACACAGGTGACTGTCCCCGCATTTCTTTCTCGTGCCGGTAGTGCTTTAGCCTTCGCCGGGATGAGCGACGGCCACCACCAGATGGCCATGCTTGACGCCCTTGGTGCTGATGAGCAAATCGGCGGTTTGGCGCACGTCTTTGGATTTGCCGCGCAGCACGATCACTTCCAGGCAATGGTCGTGATCGAGGTGGACATGCATGGAGGAGATGACGCTTTTGTGATGCTGGTGCTGCAGTTCCGTCAGCTTTTCGCTGAGCATGCGCACGTGATGGTCGTAGACGATGGTGACGGTGGCGACCACGCTGGAATTGGGCTTTTCGGCTGATTCCTTGACGAGTTCGGCGCGCGCCAGGTCGCGAAAAGCTTCCGAGCGGTTGGTGTAGCCGCGGCGGGTTCGCCATTGGTCGAACTGGTGGAGAAGCTCGGGCTCAATGGCCACCCCAAAACGCCGCAAATCAGGCATTTGAAAACCATAACATGCGCTTGCAGCAGGAAAACGATATGGCATTGGGCGAAACCGCCTGTCCCACCCTAGAAATAATCGGCGTGATCGAGATCGGCCAGCAGGCCGCGCTCGGCTGGATGCCAGCCCAGGCGTTGCTGGGTGAGCAGGCTTGAGACGGGATTGTCGATTGGGATGAACAGGCTGAGAAAGCTGAACTGTTTGGGCGCTTCGGCCAGAGACTTGCTGACCACGGGCACTTGCAAGCGCCGGCCGATGAGGCTGGCGATGTCGCGGAAGGGGATGCCTTCCTCGGCGACGGCGTGATAGGCGCTGCCGGCGACGCCGTTTTCGAGCGCCAAGCGAAAGAGGCGGGCTGCGTCGAGACGGTGGACGGAGGGCCAGCGGTTGCAGCCGTCAGCGACATAGGCGGATTCGCGCTTTTTGCGGGCAATCTGGATGATGCGCGGAGCAAAGCCGTGGTCGCCTGCGCCATGGACGATGGGCGGCAGGCGGATGACGCAGGCGCGGACGCCTTGGGAGGCCAGGGCCTTGATGGTGTTTTCCGACTCGCCACGGAGGGCTCCGATGCCGTTGGGGTCGTAGGCATCGTCTTCGGTCGCCAAGTGGCCGGCCTTCATGGCGAGGGTGCCGAAGGCGGCCATCAAGGGGCGGCCGGGTCCGGCGAGGGCGTTGCCCATGGTTTGGAGAGCGCGGCGGTCGGTTTCGACGGCCGCCGTGAAAAACCGCTTGACGATGCCGCCGGGGCTTCCGCCCAGCATGACGCGCAGGCGCGTGGCCAGGGGCATATGGGTGATTTCGTGATAGAAGGCGGTGTGGATGACGCCGTCGGCGGCGGCTGCGGCGCGGCGCAGGCAGTCCAGGTCTTCGATGGCGCCGCGCTGGACTTGCGCGCCAGCCGCTTCGAGCTTCTTGGCGGAAGCGGCGGAACGCGCCAGTCCGGTGACTTGATGGCCTGCCTGCAGCAGTTCCTGGACGACGGCCGAGCCAATGAATCCGGTGGCTCCGGTGACAAACACGCGCATATGGAATCTCCTCTGAACCACGATAAAGGCGGGATTCAATACAATCCATGCTATGGAGTCCGAATTTTTCTCGCGATCGTCCGGGGTGGGGATTGATCCGCTGTCGGATGTGCTGGCGCTGCTGAAACCGCGCGGGTACATGTCGGGCGGGATGGATGCGGGCGGCGATTGGTGCTTTCAGTTTCCCGCGCATGCCGGGTTTCGGTGCTTTGCCATTGCGAGGGGCCGTTGCTGGCTGGCGATGGAGGGGGTGGAAGAAGCGGTGCGGCTGAATACGGGCGATTGCGTGGTGCTGCCGCATGGGCGGCCGTTCCGGCTGGCGAGCGACCTGGCGGTGAGCCCGGTGGACATTCTGAGCGTGATTTTGCGGCCGCTGGAAGGGCGCATTCTTGCGTGGAACGGGGGCGGGGATACGCTTGGCCTGAGCGCGTTCTTCACCTTTGACGGCGAGCATGCCGGCATTCTGCTGGCGGGGCTGCCGCCCGTTGTGCATATTGGCAAGGAGTCAGACCGGGCGGCCATGCGCTGGTATCTGGAGCGGATGATGAAGGTGCTGCGGGAGCCGGAGCCGGGCAGTTTTCTGCTGGGGCAATATCTGGCGCAGATGATGCTGGTGGAGGCTTTGCGGCTGTATGTTGCCGACGCGGTGACGGGCGGGGTGGGGTGGCTGTTTGCGCTGGCGGACCGGCAGGTGAGCGCGGCGATTAGCGCGATGCACCAGGACCCGGCGCGGCGCTGGACGCTGCGGGAACTGGCGGAATGCGCGGGGATGTCGCGGTCGGTGTTTGCGCTGCGGTTCAAGGAAAAGGTGGGCATGTCGGCGATGGAGTATTTGACGCGCTGGCGGATGATGCGGGCGGGGGACCGGCTGGCGCATTCGGCGGATTCGGTGGCCGAGATTGCTTTGTCGCTGGGGTACCAATCGGAGAGCGCGTTTGGGCTGGCGTTTAAGCGGGTGATGGGGAGGTCTCCCCGGCAGTATGGGCGGGGTTTGTAGGATGGTGCGGGGTGTTACGAAACGAAATGGAGAAGATGGGGCGAAAGTGAGGTGTTGGGGAGGGTCAAGCCGGGGGCAAGTTGGGGGAAAGGCGCTCGCTAAGGCGCAAAGACGCTGAGACGCCAAGGTTGGGGAGGGATTTGGATGGTGTTTGGGTTGGATTTGGATGGGTTTGGGACGGATTTGGGGATTTTGGGCGTGGTTGTGCCTTGCGGGTGGGAGTTTTTGAAAAAAAGTGGGTGGGCGGGTTAGCGTTTGTCGAAGGGGTTTGGTTCGTCTGGGGAGACGAAGCCTCGCGCGACGGCTTCGGCGCGCATGTTTTTTAGTTTTTGCTGCCAGTCGATGACGCCGGAGTTGCTTTGCTGGAGTTTTTTGAGGCGCTCGATGGCGAGGGCGGATTTTTCGAGATTGGCTTTTTCGGCGGCTCGGGCTTTGCGGTAGTCTTCGACGCGTTTTTGGCAGCGAATGACGTTGTTGGTGTGGGCGGTTTTGTAGCGCAGGTAGCGGCCGAGTTTGCGGTCCTGTGCTTCGGTCCATTCGGCTGGGTTGGGATTGGCTTTGTAGAGGCCAGCTTCGACGTTGGCATAGGCTCGGGTGGCGCGTTGCAGGAACCAGTCGGCGTGGGCGAGTTCCTGGACGAGATGACGCTCGGCTTCGGTGGTGGGGTTGTAGGATTTTTGCCAGATGGCTTCTAAGGCTTGGAGATCTTCGATGCGCTCGGTGGGCAGGAGCAGAGTGTCGACGGCGCAGCAGCCGTG
>Ga0116230_10000620_pt1 | contig 31489 bp, 18 predicted proteins | sample S1TSphfallax_3_FD_88678 | JGI IMG/M metagenome (GOLD analysis project Ga0116230, IMG submission 88678) | Host-associated microbial communities from peat moss isolated from Minnesota, USA - S1T2_Fd - Sphagnum fallax MG | ecosystem: Host-associated > Plants > Peat moss > Unclassified | place... | reverse complement strand
ATATATATATATATATTGTAGTAAAAACCTATAGACTCTAAGGACTTTTGATTCTTTGAACTCTGAAATCGCCTTCAATGTGTGGTCCACATATCTATATGGTTTCAACTTGTTAACATTGACCAATATCGGGTTTGGTTTGAAACTATTAACAAAAACAAGAAGGATTGTGTTTTTGGGTAAGCAATATTATACCCTGAATGGACCAAACCATCTTTTTAAAAAATTTCCCAAATGTGACTTTTCTCCCTTGGGAAACCACATAACATAATCTCCAAATTGGAACTTCTTCTTATGTGTTTCTGTTGACTCCATAGAAATTTGTTCCACTAGTTTTTTCCAACATTGTTTTGAGCTTCCAATTTGTTCGCTTGTAACTTTTCCAATTTTGCAATTTTGGCAATTAGATTTTAGTGGGTTTTAGATCTCCATGGTCCCTACTAATAGTCAAAATAACATATTCTATTGGCATTAGAAGATGTAGACCATAGAATAATTAGTAAGGTGTATATCATGTTGCCAATTTATAAGTTGTTATGTATGAAAATAAAATTGTGGACAAAAATTCATTCTAGTTTGTTCTCTTTTCATTAACTAACTTGGGTTAGTGATCTACCAATAATTTTGTTAGTAGACTTTGCTTGTCCATTTCCGTACGGATAATATGTAGTAGAATTAACATGCTTTAACAGAAAGTATTTTTTTAGATGTTTGATTGTATCATTGATAAAATGTACTCCTTGATCTATAACTATGATCAGAAGACATCCAAATTTGGTCAGAATATATTCATACAAAAATTTGGTTGTAAATATTACAATATTGGTTTTGAGTGCCTTTGCCTCTACCCACTTGGTTGCATAATATGTAGCTATTATAATATATTTGTTCCATGTTAGTCTTCTTGCTAGTTTAATTGGACTTATAAAATCTAGACCCCACTTCATAAAAGGTTCCTTTGAAAGTGTTGTTACGAAATTGGCTAAACTCTTTTTTTTTGTCCTCTAGTTCTCTAACAATTGTCACAAATTTTGCAAAATTCATGCGTATCTTTAAATAGAGTTGGCCACCAATAACTTGCATCCAAAATTTTCTTTGCAGTAATATTTGTAGCAAAATGTCTTCCTACCATTCTTTCATGTAACTCCTTTAGAACAATTTGTGCTTCTAAGGTGGTCAAACATCTATGTAATCTATTGTTTTCTCCCAATCTATACATTTTTCCCTCTTTCAGAACATAAGATTTTGCCTTTATAGTTAACTTTTGTTTTTGAACTAAATTTAGAGTTTCTAGCATCTAACTTATCTCTAAGTAGCTCTTCACTTCTTGCATCCATATAGGTTCTACAAAAAATAGTGATGTATCTACAATCTGATCTAAGACTCCCAATGGTTTTGAGCTATCTAGTAATATGGACAAAACATTAGCTACCACATATGTTCTATTAGACTTGTAGACGACTATGAATTCATACTCAAAAAATAATAATGGCCATCTAGCTATCCTTCTAGACACCTATGGTTTGTTGACCAAATATATAATAGCCATGTGATCTACATAAAAGACAAATTATTTTCCCAACAAAGAATGTTTGAACTTATGTAGAGCATAAACCATTGTTAAGGTTTCTCTCTTTGTAGTAGTATAATTTTGCTCTACTTTATTTAGTGGTTTATAAACATATACTATAAGTTGATCACATTTACTAATTAGGTTTTGTGTTAACATTGCACCTACTGAACAATACCGTTAAAAATTAAAATCTGTTGTGGGTTTGTAGGTATTGGCATACTAACTATTGCTTGAACCTTCTTAGGGTATGGTATTTTTCCTTCCTTGGAAATTATGAATCCTAAAATCAATCCTAAAAATACCATAAAGGCACATTTTTTCTGGGTTAAAATTGATTTTGTATTCTTTGTATTTTTGAAAGCAAAGTTTGAACTTCATCAAATGATTTCCATGTCACTATAGACCGTGAAATCATTTAAAAATATCGTCATGAACTAGTTTAAATACTCTCTAAAAGCTTTGTTGATTGTTCTTTGGAATGTTGGGGGCCCATTTTTTACACCAAATGGCATCACTATCCAAACAAAAGTTCCCTAGTCTGTTACAAAGGTTATTTTGTATCTATCTTCAAGGGCTATAAAAATCTGATGATATCCTGAATAACCATCTAAAAATGAATAGGTTTCATATTGTGCTATAATGTTCAATACTTCATCAGAAAATGGTAAAGGATAAGGATATTTTTTGGTTGCCTTACTCAACTTTTTGAAATCTACACAAATTTTCAATTTTCCATTTTTCTTAGGTACTACCACTATAAGTGATAACCATGTAACCTCCTCTACTAGTTGAATGAATCTTGTTGCTAATAATTTGTCAGAATCCTATTTGATAGTTGCAACATAGTTGGGGTTCAATTTGTACCTTGTTTGATGTGATGGTGGGATTGAGATGTCTAACTTAATTGTGTGTTGAGCCAGCTCTAAAGGCATGCTTCTCAAATCCTTATAAGTCCAAACAAACACGTCTTTGAATTCCTCAAATAAAATTTGAAGCTCTTAAGTTTTCTCCTTTGTTAATTGTGCATTAACCTTGATGCATTGTGGATTTGCCTTCGTGCCAAGATTCAATTTTACAAATGTTGTTTTTCAGTCAAATTTCAACTTGTTATCTGAAGATTTTATACTTGAATTTTGGCTAGTGTTTCATCCACTTCAATATCAACTTGGCTATAATGATAATAAGTTTTTAGATAGACCTTATCTTCCAATGATGTCTCTGGTTTGACATTAAATTATGTTGTTTTTGTTGTTGAAGCCATTGCTTCTATTGCTCCTTGATATAATATCTTTTACTCTAGTTCAAATTCTCCATTGAATCTAATCTCTATAATTCCAACATTTGGCAATGAAATTGTTTCATCTAAAATAGTGATTGTGCCAATTGAAAACAACTCTAGTTTTATTTCAAAGATCATATCTTCCTCCTTATCTATTAGACCTTGCATTAAGCCATAACAAACAAGTATTTGGGGCCTTTTAGTTTTTTCCCCCAGTTGCTTGTTAACTAATATTGTTCTGATTATTCCATTACCTTGAACAATAATCACATTGTTCCCCTAGTCATGTGTAACCTTTGCATCTCTAAACCAAGGTCTTCTTAGTAACATGGAATAGCTAGAATCTACCAGAGTTTTTTGCAAAACAATAAATGTGGCTACATATGGTATGCCATGTATGTGAATTCTCAAGTTTTTTATGATTCCTAAAGGTCTAATCATACTTTGATCTACAATTCTAAGGTGGTATGGGGCCAATTTTGGTTTGGGTAAACCTAATTTTGTTATGAGGTTTTCCGTTATGATATTTACACTTATTCCTCCATCTAACAAAACATCTTCAATAGTTTTCTTCTTAACTTGTACTCGAATAACTACCATCTAGTTATCTACCTCTATAGATGTTGTGTCAACTTTAAAATGTGTCCTAATTACTATGGCTACACTAGGTTCTAATATCACTTTATAGTTATATTGGGTTTTTTTGGCTTTAATTTTTGCCACATATATTTCTTAAGATCTTGTGTTATCTTAAGATCTTATGTCAATCTTAGGTTATAAGTAGTTTTTAACATCTGTTTACTAATATCTTGGAATATTTATTGCATAAACATAACTATGTTGTTAGGAATAACAAATAGATTTTTTGGTACAATTGGTTATGTGGACACCTTAAACTTTGGTAAATCCTACCCAACCTATCCTCCAATGTGCTTTTTCTTTTTGATTTAGACTTTCTAGTGGGTCTTTTGCTTGCATATCTTATATTGTCTTGACAAAATATTATTGTAATCTCTGTTCTTCTTCCCAATCATTAGTAGATTTCTTCTTGTTTAGCTTTCTGTCCTTGAACACTTGTTTTTCAATAACCTTGGTCCATGTTGACATCCATTATATGAACTAAAGGATTGGTAACATTGGGCTCCACCACAAATGGTTTCTTTATAGTCTTCAATCCTTTGTTCTTAGACATATTCTACATGTCATTATACTTAGGATAGTCTATAATCTTATGTCTACTCTCACCATAGATATGACATGAATACCTCATAATGGTAACTTTTGAAACTATAGGAATAAACTCTTCCTTTCTTTTGATTCTACACGTTTCAACATTGTGATTTGTTTTATGACAATTTGTACAATACATTCTTGTTTTCTTTGTAACTATTTAAGGTTTTTAAATTAATATTGTATTACTATTATGTGGTATTAATAGATTACTTATTGCCTCAACTTTAGAAATTATTTCTTCACAAACCAAAGTTGTTTCCTTGTGCTACTACATGGTTTCTCTCTTCATGCTTATTGTTGTTACACACATATATGGTTGTAATTCAGATTTGAAGATAATAGTTTAAAAACTATATGTTGTCATGTGTTGAAGACTATTGGCTGACTTTAATAATCTTTCATAGTAAACCTCCACCCTTTCATTCTTATCATGCTTCATGTTTTTCAGCTGCAGATAGACTTGCTCATCATTTTGAACTACTCTAAACCATTTACAAAAAACTAACTATGATTCTACAAAAATACAATTTGGGTAGTATCCCATGTAATTGTTACACCAATTAGACATAGTGTCTCTGAGGGTAAAACCAAATAGCTTAACAATTTTTGCATCTTTTGTTTTTCCATTTATTCTAATAACAACCTTAAAAACTTTGACATGAACATCTAGGTCAAAATCCTTCACATACTTAGGGTAGTTAGGTGGTCAACGATAAGACCTGTTTGGTGGTAATGGTGGTCTAGCTATATTCACCATTGGTAATCTAAAATATACTTGAAGGTCTTAGTGGTCCTAATCCTCCTCCTAGATTTGATGGTTGTCTAACAAAAGTCATGTCTGCCTTTCTAAGCATTTGTGTATGCATACTCACAAGGTTTATTCCCCTTGGAGTGTATGGTTTGGACCTCATACCAATAATGGTATGGGTTGGTGTTATTGTAAATGGAGTTTCAATAATTGTTGCCACGTAATATAATCGTACAAACCTTACTAGTTCCATTTTGAAATTGGAAGTTCCTACATAGGTAACTCCAACATTGTTGTGGTGGAACAAATTTGGTGCAAAAGCTACAGAAATTGGTACTACATCTACCACAATTTGAGCTCTCATTTCTAGGGTGGGCATAGGGAAAATTGAACATGTGGTGCTATTCATTTATATGTGAAATTGGAAGCTAGAGTGGTAGTCATTTATTTGTCATTGTGTAGTATTTTTCTACTAATAAAATATTACTAAATGTAAACATGGTGTTAGCCATGGTTTGGCATGCAACAATCTATGATTTGTACATTTAGGCTTGGTTGATTAGGTCACATGGCAATTTTCTATTTAAACATTTGTAACTTGGTAATTAAAGAAGTAGTCATTTATGAGTGAATTTGCAATTTTGCTATATTGAAAAAGTGCCATATTTCAGCCATGTGGTAGTCATTGTTTAGTGATTTGTATAATGTTCATACTAAAATAATAATGATAGTTTGCTTATGATCTAAGCCATGTAGACCTACAAGATAGGTAGCCTAATTTAGACCACTTAGGCTTACTAGGTAGGTATATAGTTTAACCTAAATTCCCTAGGCCTACTAGGTATGTATTTAACCTAGGTTATGCCACCTAGGCCTATTAGGTAGGTACATAGCTTAACCTAGGTTACCTAGGCCTATTAGGTATGTAGCTAACCTACGCTATGCCACTTAAACCTACTAGGTAGGTAGCCTCGCCTATTAGGTAGGTAGCTTAAGCTTAAACCTACTTAATAGGTTAGTCTACCTACCTAGTAGGTTTAGGCTAGGTCTATTAATAAGTTAATAGGTACTTACATAGCCTATTAAATAGCATAGGCATAAATAGTTTACTAGGTAGGTATAAACATAGACTTAATAGGTGCCTATAAGACCTAATAGACTATAACCTACATGTTACCTAGGTATATGCATTTATTAATAGGTACTTTTACCTATTTAGGCTACCCTACCTATAACCTACCTATTTATGTAAGTAGTGTAAAAAATGCAAACTCATTTATTACAATATGTTGGTCTAAAATCATGTTCACTATAAATATGTTGATCAAGAAAATCACTTTATGGGGTGGTGGTGTAATGGTTCAGGACTTGACTCCTTAATGTGGAGGTGAGGAATTCAAGTTCCCACACTTGCAACCTAGGTTACCTTGGATTCATAGGTGACATAATTAGGTAGCCTAGGTTGCTTGAAAGCTATTAGACCACCTAACCTAGGCTACTTGGCCAAGCCTAGGGCTTAACCTAGGGGGCTTGGCTTAGCCTAAACAGTTTGGTCTAGCTTAGGTGGTTAAGTTAAGTGGCTTAGCCTAAACCTAGGACATAAGGTAAATAAATAAATAATTAATATTTTCATGTGAATTTTAAACAAAATAACTTAAGTAATATATATTTTTGGTCGCTACCCAAATTTTATTATTGTCAAGGTGGTTTAGTAAGGAAAACCTGGTAAAAATAAACCTAACAAAAATAAAACAACCAAAAAGACTTAGTAAAAATGATTAGGTCCAAATCAATCTGTCCAAAATGGCATTTCAATCAAATTGGACATGGGGGTAAAAAAACCATACGAGGGGTTATTTTTATCGAAATTCTTGGTCAAAAAAATCGTAATTTCTTGTAATGATGCCTATTACTATATTGAGGTTATAACATTATCCTCACTGTTTGCTTGCAACTTTAGTAAATTGGTAATTGTGTGATATTTGTTCCTTTGTTAAGTATTTGTATGTAACTAGGCAAGGGTTTGGTGGGGAACTATTGATTCCAATATGATCAAGAAGACATTAATAAATCGTAAATTTTGAAGTATTGATCTTTTTTAACAATTTGGGATTTATGGCTTCCACTTGGACAATTTTGTTTTCTTCCCTTTATTTTTTATTCTTTTGAAGCACAAGGAAAGAATAAAGCTTGTAGGCATGGTGTGTTGCAACCCTAACCTTGGGCTCACGACTAAGGCAAGGGCTTGCAAGGTTACGGGCCAAGAGGGAAGCTCGGGAGTGAAGGAAAGTGTGAGGGAATGAACCATCACACTCCCAAGGGAGCTTCCACTTTGGGAGTTGGAGTCCTGGTGGAGTCTCGGTAGAGTCCCAAATTTTCAGAGAGTGATTGCAGGGGTCAAAACCCAACGGATTGAAGAATTCTTTATACCATTGAAAAGCTCTTGGAACCTGGATGTCAAAAATGGGTTTGCATAACCCATTTGGACATCTAAAACACAAGTTAGGGCCAAAAGAAAGGTCGATAATCAAATTAGTAATTTGATTCCTGACGATTAAAAGTCGGAATTGTCCCAATTTCCTTGCATGTAGTTGGCGTGCGACATACCATTGGAAAAAGCTCTCGATGATGGCTACAACTTTGCTTTAGACCTAATTTCAATCAGAGGTTTGCATGCAAAGTTATGGGCCTTTAAAGTTGTGGGAGTCCGAGTTGTGGGAATTTCGGGACTCCCACTTGGGAGTCTCGGGACAAAATGACATTTAGATGTTGGTCCCATGGCTAGCCACAAAGTATACTATAAGGGGGAAGGTGGTGGCTTCCCCTAAGTCCAGGGCGTGATGAGTCTTGCGGTTCATCCTAGCACCAAAAGTGCTCCAACCATGCACTAACCAACTTGTTGTTTGGTTTTATGCAGGTCCGCGTGAGTGATTAAATGTTTGTCATTCTTCCTAATCCCATCCCGGAGCTCTAGCACACCCCTCTACCCCCTAAATGCTCTGAGCTAGGGAGCATGTCCCCAACTCTTTGTTCTTCCGTTGTTTTCACCTCAAACTCACATTTGAGTCTATCAAGGAGCTTGGGAGCGCGTCATGGTGTATGGAATTTTGTTGCAAAAAATTTTAGTGTACACCAAACCTTAATTTCAAATTTCTTTTCTTAGATCAACAAATCAATCACCAAATTACATTTTGGATTATTCTAGTGCCTATTTAATTACAACATTTCAATGTTTGTGTGCCATTTGATTAGGTCCTTCATTTTGGTGGCATAACAAGTCTAATGATTTGGCATCATTGCATAATTCAAATTCATTTCATCTATTATGCACGTGTCGCAATTAGGTATTCGGAAGATTTGTAGCATATATCCATTGCTCCTTTCTTCTTACAAGATCAATAATCACAAGGATAATAGATAAATTGTCACAATTGGACATGTTACTATGAGGCCATGTCTCTTGAATCCTAACCAACACCATGACATTGAGTCTTTCTTGTTACATCTAGAAATGTGATGGAAATTCATCACATAGATATTTGTTTTATGGTTGCTTGAAGTTTTGGGTGGACTACTTTTAACTTCTCTACACCCACCATTGTCTAGAGTTGATGAAGTTGGTGGGTAATCATGGCAGGTCATTACTACTATTCATGATGAAGGATATAGTTTGACACTTTGTGAACAACTCTCATAAGTATACAATTGCACTCATTTTCATGTTGCCTTTGAAATTGTTGTTGTGAATATTTCTTTGCAATTTCAAGGATATTTTAACTACTAGGCCATGCATATGCACTTGTTTTCCTTGTGGTGTTGGAAGTTGGTGTGCATGTTGCCATTAGAATTATTATGGTTATCTTAGTAACAAACATTTTGATTTATAACTTGATTTGTGAGCCACTCTAACTTTCATAATACAACAAAACTTATGTAGTAGTATTATTGGCATGATCAACAAGGTGAAAATGTTGCATATTATAAGGAAGCAATAGATTTAGACAAGTGGGATGCAAGATGGGTTCCACTATGGGAGACAAGGACATATATTCATGTGAAGACATATGAGATTAAGTTAAAGCTTATTTTCTCTACATTCAAGATTAGAGCCTCAAGAATAACTACTATATGAGCTTTATTGGTAAATTATCTACCTTTACTTGAGGCCTAGATGCAACCTAAAGAAGGTGAGGGAGATGAAGATGATGGTTGACCTTATCAACTACTAGTGAATCCTATTATCCTTTTGAAGTCTTCAACAACACATATTGTCCAAGAGGTAGTTGGATCTTACCACTTGTTATTTTGTGAATGATTTTATGTTCCATTTCCATGCCATTAGTGTTCTTTAGATATGTTTAGTATTTCCCTTATGCCTTAGGGTTAGATCTTTGCTTACACAAGGGCAAGTTAAAATGAAATGAAGCTTCCCTTAAAGCTTACCTTTGATGGCTTGTTGTAGCTTAAATAAGTATATTGTTGTTTTTTTAATGCTATGTCTCTTGAATGGGAACCTACCATCATGATTGGTCTTCCCATTGATTATAGAAATGCAAGATATAGACTTTGTGCCCATCATGTTGAAAAAAATATTATGAAAAAAATATACATTTATAGTTGGTAGTTGATGAAATCAATGGAAAGTAATGGCAACTACTCATTGCCATTTATGACAAAGTGATGTCTGATATTTTTTCAACATTTGCAAGTTATTATTGTACTTGTTCTTGTTGTGTTCATTTTGTTTATGTTGGAATGGATACAATGGTTAGCTTCAATCTCATATATATGTTTTGTGTTAGCTTACGTAATATGTAGCAAATCAATGATAATAAACTTGTGTAAGTTTTGTGGTCATGCCAGCCCTAACTTTCTAGCATTATTTCTAGCCTTATGGCATGTAAAAAACTGTAAACTTTTTGTTAACTTTAGCTTTTTTGTTATCTAGTTGTTATGCCTTTTGTTTCACAAGGAGTTTAAACATTGGCTAAACTTTTTGAACATCTTCGTTCTTATGTCAACTACTTTCACTGTTTCAGGTGATTTTGACCTTCTAATGTAGTGTCTATGGTCATGGTAGTCAACATCGTGATTCATGCTTACCACTCAAGTGGTGGTGGTAGGTTTATGTGATCACCACAAAAAGAATACTTGAAAGGGCTATTGTGCATTATGTAACACACCAAATGGCATGGAAATTATTGAAAGGTACATGGCTTGATCTTGATGGGTTGCATAATGTGTCCAATGAATTTTAACAAAGTGATAACTGTTTATTGATATTTGAATTGTTTTGCTTGTCATAAGCAGTGAGTTATATCCCAAATTGTGTTTCCTTATCACCTATTTGAAATGATTGGAAATACCCCTAAATCAGTTGTGCATAAATATACAAGGAACATGTCCAAGTGGTAGTTGTTCATCGATGTTTGCAAGACAACATTTCAAGGTTTGTTGTGTTTCTTAATTATAATTCATAAATCCATGCTCCGTATCTTGAAGCTTGCATTGCAAATATTTTTGTGTGATGTTGATGATTGGTGGTAATCTTGTAAGACTTGAGCAAAAGTTTTTAAAACAATAAGTGTTGTTGAGGATCATCGCAATGGTCATTGTGGTGGTCATCTTGCGTTGCCTACAAGCTATAGATGATTTTTTTTCTCTCCATCATTTTTCTTTTTTAGTTGTTTACATTAATAACGATTTGCCATGTAGTAATGCTTATGGTATTAAGTCTTTGTGATGGATAGAATTCCATTGAGTTTCTTATTGTGTAAGCTCCATGTTTTTTTTTTTGCAAACATGGTAGTAACATTTTTGCCATGCATCAATTTTAGCTTTTAATAAGTCTTTGTGATGGATGAAATGCCATTGAATTCCCATGCATGTGTAAGCTCTATGTCGTCTTTACTTTGCAAAAATCAATAGCAAGGTTTTTGCCATGTAGCAATAGCTACTAATAAATCTTTGTGATTGAGTTGATGCCATTAAATTCCCATACATGTGTAAACTCTAGGTCCATTTTGTCGCATTTTTTTACATTAGCAAGGTTTCTGTCATGCAATAACAACTTCCAATAAGTCTTTGTGATAGGATGCCATTGAATTCTCATACATGTCTAAGCTCTATGTCTTCTATGTTTTTTGCAGACAACAACAAATAAAACAGAACCTAACATATAAGGCTATTTACAATGGCATCCACAAGTGCCACACAACTTATAATAACTATTTCATGTGATGAAGATGGTATTGATTTGATGTCTTAATTTGATATTGAACTTGGATCACAAGAGGCATCAATGTTGACATAAATGTAACTTAGGAGATCTTTATTCTAAAGTTGGTGGTCACTAGAAATCTATGGTCTCCTAACCATCAAACATCAACCTATTGGGCTTTCTTGTGGTGAATGATGGTGCAACAATGAACAATTATAACCCATAGATGATGTGTTCTTTTGTTTGTCACCCTACTCAATTGGAGCTCTTTGATGTTCAAAGAAAACATAAAGGGCTTGTGAGCTACAATAAAAACCATGACACAAATGCTTTGAAAAAATATGCTTGTCATGAACATAATTTTAGACTTGTAAAAAAATTGGGGACTATTTTTGATGCAAAGGGTTATAGAAACCCAAAGTGAAAAACAAGGTCAAAGAAGAAGAAAATTGTCCCCCCTTCTCAAATCACATACTTATTTGGTAGCCAACTACCTTACCACAAATAAAATCCTTTACATTAGGCCTTTTTGAAAGACTTGGTACTCTATGTTGCAAAAGGTTACCGACCTTTGTTGTCTATTGAAAATCCATGGCTATGATGTTTGGTTTTATGGTAATGTGGGCATGTATAGTTTCCATCCCACTGCCAAATGGTGATTAAAGTGTTCCTAAATATGGTGGAGAAAACCAAGGATATATGTGTCATCCCAACCTTTGCATCTTGTATTATTAATACATGTTCATTTGACCTTTGGATGTTTTGTGCGGACTTTGATACCTTTGTTGTTATTGTGATCATGTGAGCTTCATCAACACTTCATGGGAGCCTTGTCATGTAATAGTTGGAATTTTTAAAGTACATAACACTATAGGTGTAGCAATAGCAAACCATGTAAAATCTTTGCTAGATTCCTTTTAACTTATTTGACAACATTCAAAGATGAAGGGTTTAATTTAAACATTTTGACTTTTGCATTAACTTTTATTGTTTATTGTTTTGCCCTTCAATTAACATGCCAAATTCTAAGGTCTTGTTTTAGGCATGCCATGTCAAAGCTAGTCCAATATGCTATTGATGACATTAAGGTTTGTGTTGGTCTTTTTGAAGTTAGCTTAAAAGAAACTTAATCTTCATTGCAAAAGACCATTATTTGGACAAAAACATTTGGGAAAGGGTAGCACGAGTGGAAAAAGTCTTGGATTGTTATAGGATTTCCTACCAAGATGTTGAGAACTCCAATGAGAACACGGTGTGCTTTTCGAATGATCATATTCCAAGAAACATTGGAGTATCGGAATGTTATCTCAAATTGCTACAAACAACAAGAAGCTATTAATTTATCTTATAGAACGCCAATATTTGAGACATAGGCTATTGCTCAAGCCATTACATATATGTTCCTTCTTGTTGTGAAACTTTGTGTCTTGAATCAAAGTGTTGGCTATTGGTTGTTGTTAGATGCATTTTATTCTACTTTCACCTTATGCATTGCCATGAAAGTTGATGTGGTTAGGATCCAAGCTTTAAATCAACAACTAATTTGTGGGGATTTTGATTCAAAGTTGTAGGAGTTCAAACTAAAGATAATGACATAAGTCCAAAATATTTTATCCCCATTCTTGGCATTTGCTTCAATTTATAATCAAACCAAGGCTCATAACATGTTGGCCATCATGCTTGACCCCACTTCAAAAATATGAAGCTTATACTATATTTTGTGGGCCATGCACATGTCATTCAAATTGTGATAGATTACAACATTAATATTGTGTGCCCTCTTTTATTGTAAGTGTTTTTTCATTTGAACCCTATTAGAGCAACAACAGTTGATGATGATGAACTTTTTTTGGGCAAATTGTATTAAATGATGATGCAATCATGTCCACATTAAAAAATGAGTTGCAATTATATTAACGACTTGTAATATTTCTAGTAGAAATTGAAAACACTTTAATTTGGTGGGCAAAATATGTTATGCAATTTTCGCATGTTTTTTCTCCTTGCTTGTCAAGTCCTTGGTATTGTGGGATCATAGATCGAAATTGAGTGGATTTTTAGTGTTGCAAGTGTCATCACTAACTTGAAGCAATCTAGGCTTGGAATTTAAATCAATTCATTCTCATCATAAAAAATTGGCCTAGATAGTGATGTTCATGTTGGGTGTGATGGACCTTTGAAGCTTAATGTCATGGTTGAATTTATGGAAAAATATTCTACTATGAATCAAAAGCACATTAAATTGATTGAGGAAGAAGATTTCTTTGAAGAAGATTCAAACTCTGAATTTTTTTGATTTCAAGTTTAAGTTTTTGCTTTCATATTCAAAATTTGTTTTTTCTATTAACACTTTTCTTGTGTAATTAGAATTTTAATTCTATTTTTCTTAGTGAATTTATAGCATTAGAGCTAAGGAGAAAACTTGCTTTGTGTTGCAGCATAGGTATTCCCTACCTCACATTTGCTACCAAATTTCCTATGATGAAATGGGTTGAACCCAATAATGACCTAATGGTCAGTGAATGCACATTAAGGTGGACCAAAACTAGCACATGTACAATGCACAATTTTATTTTTTCAAAAATTTGAATTCAAATGTTTGATGTTTGGGAATGTAAAATTGTCCATTTTGAAAGTAGGAGGCAAGTGAAACTCAAGTTTTAAAATTGCAACACATGTTTCAATTTGATTAGCTAGGGCAAAAGTTAAAGGCAAAACATGGATTTTTTCAAATTTTATAATTGGCAAATCTTATGTAGGGTAATAATGTCTTATTTTACAATTTTTTTTTCCATTTTATTAAATCATGGAATTTATAGACTATTAGCTATTTTATGAAGACTTGATAAATTAAAATATTAAACATGCTTGTAAGCCTTTATTTTGGCAATACAATGGTTTCCCAATCATACTAGGGAAAAAAATCAACATTTCACACATTTTGATTATATAATAAATGTCCATAAATGTTTTTATGGATTGTGACAAAGATGTTACATCATTAAAAAAGTCCACCTTGTAATGAAATGATGACATTTTATTTTCAAATTTTTAAATTTGATTATACAAGTGTTATAAATTAATTAGATGAATCCTTTATATAATTTTCAATCATCTATTCCAACACATATTATACCAAACTTAGAGGTACCACACAAAAATTGCCCTTGTGACATGAAAAAATGAACCGTTTAATGTGCAACTACTGTGTTATTCAATGTGGGTTCATTAATTAAGGTTGGAAATTACGGGGTCTTATGTTTTGGAGTCATACGTGTCTAGCTAAAACCTAAAACCTTTTATAAATTTTGTTATTCATGTGCCACACATGTTGTCCTTCTACAAGTGTTTTTGGGGCATGTGCATTGCTCTAGGAAGTCAAATTTGTTTTGTTTTACAAGTAATTTGTTTTCATTTGTGGTTCACTATTACAAAATGTGGGTGTAGTTCATTAGTCCTTGTTCACTAAACCAATGAATTCATTGCTTCTTCACTGGTCCTTATTCACTACAACCAGTGAATTCATTCATAATCCAATGAAATCACTTGGTGTACATGGACACCTTTTGTTGTAATGGTTGGATTTGTCCCTAGATCATAAGGTTAGTTGTTGATTGTGTTTAATTGTGGTTGGATTTTTCTTTAGATTTTAAGGTTAAATGATTGTGTTCAGTTATTATTGCATTTATCCTTAGATTTTAAGTTTAAATACTAGTTTTTTGTGATTGGAATTATATTTAATCCATTTTGTTATCATTTTTCACATGTGCATTGAAGACTTTTGTAATTTGTAATGTTGATGGTCTGTCAAATGTAAAATGCCCAAAAGCTTAATTTTGAATTAAATTTGTCCTTAGACTTTAAGGTCGATTGTTGATCTTTTGTGATTGGAAGTCTTTCAAGTCCATTTTGTTATGATTTTTCATATGCATTGAAGAATTATGTGGTATGTAATAATGTTTGGGTCATATGTTTGTTCAACTAAATTGAAGGTTTTTGTGATGGTTTATCTCATGCCAAATGCCTAAAAGCCCAATTCTAAGGAAATAAATTGTTGCAAATGTAGTTTCATTACATTTTCAAATCTAAAAAATCATTTTTTTTCAAGTACTTGCCTTGTAATTTCAATAACCATTTTTTTTTGACAATTTAATCCTTAAACCCTAATTGTTACTTGGACTTGCCCCTTTTAAAAAAAACCCCCCCTAATACCCAAGAACCCCCCATAACTATAAAAAAAACATTGACTTTAACTAGAGGTTTTGGATTTTTAAAATAGAATTCAAAACCTTACATATAAGTTCTTTCACAAAAATAGTAATAAGAGGAATCGACTCGAAGGTTCTCCAAAAATTGGAGAACTACCCAACATTAGTCATAACCAAAGTCATTGATGTCATTTGTTATGGTGGATGCCACATGAAAATTTTATTAAAAAAACCCATAAAGTCCATATGAATAAAATCCAATTAAAAGATTTTTAAAACATGTTCATTAGGCACAAAAATTTGAGAAACAAAAAAAAAACTTTTTCAAACAAACTTTTGAAAATAAAATTCAATTTTGACCTTTCAAAACTCCATAATTACCATTTGATTAAGGTTTTAAAGAAAAAAAATTCACACTTGATTTATTATTTCATTTTTCAAGCCATACTTATTCATTATAAACAATTTGAAGCATACTTTAATATGAATTATTCAATTTATGAACGATTTAGTCAATCGATTAGTCCATATCTTTGAATTTCAAAAGTCCACAGCTAATGAATGCATTAGTTTCAAAAAATAATTATACACAATGTCATAACCATCATGTTAATGTATTGCCAATTTTTAATTGACAAATTCAAATTATGCTATTCACAACAATCATCTAATCACAATGCATAATGTCAAAATGATTATTGTGACACCAAGAATTAACCACTCCACCATGCATTCATTTGCAATGCTTGTTGCATGTGATGTGATTGCCCAACAATCAAACTCCATCATTCATCAATTCTTTTGTGTCCAATCAATGGTGGGTGAAAGTATGATTGCCTAATGATACCATTAGGATCATCACACCATCTTTTTCGTGGACCATCTTGATTTCATGAATGATTTGCAATTTTATGGTACAATGTTTGATTAATGTATTTTTACTTTTAAATTATGCATATCATGGATTTTCTAATGAACCATGTCAATTAACATTTGGACATATTTTGATGTTCATAAACATTTCTTAATTAAAAAATTCAAAAAAATCACAAATTTTAAGAACGAACATAACTTCTAAGGAATCCCTAAATTGACTTCATATACTTATATTTTTTGTTGGAGGAGAAACTTATGGCATATGTTTATGAAAAGATATCCAATAACAATGTAAAAATATGTATATTGAATTTTTGGATTACAATTGAATATAAAAACAATACTCATACAAGGGCCACATGAAGAAGGAATGATTTAAAAAAAGAGTTCAACTTTGATTGCTACTTGTAGCTCACTTGTCAAATAATATACATTTACAATGAGTATTGATGAAGAAATGAACCCTTGGATACTATGATGTCCATCAAGGTTATGGCATTCCTAAAGTTTGCATGTTTAAGAACACAAATTCTTGAATCTTTCATTCATATTGCAATAATCAAAGCCCTTACGATGTAGTAGTCCTTTGTATTTGAAACTTTGGGTTTGACATTGAGCTTGAGCTTTTGATATGGGGCTTGGCTTTTTTACATCCAACTTGAGTTTTTGACATGGGGCCAATCTTTTGACATGTGTTATATTGGTATGTCTAAGCCTTGAAATGTTTCAATGACCTAGACGTAAATATAGATGGAAAATAGACCTAGGTCCATGGGGGCAATTGATAAACACCATGTGTGTGATTGACCACATGTAAATACAAGCAAATTGATCTCACCTAGCATTATCCTGGGTCGAGAGTTGATTTTCTTGAAATACTATATTGGTATTGGACAAAGATGAATGGGCAAGGGACTTGGCATAAGCATGGTCTTTTTCCTATTCCATAGTGGGCATGGGTTCATGTTCATGACAGTTGCTTTGAGAGGGAGCGATGAATAGTTGTGGGGCTCCTCCTCCTCGGCCAGAATTTATTCTGAATTGAAAATATTTGTACTGGCATGGCATGAGCTTAGTGTGTGCCGTGTGCTTGAACTTGAGTGATGAATAGTTGTTGAGGTTCTCCAGCAGGCTGCGTGCATTGACATGAGCGTCACACACCGAATCTGGTAGTTACTGACCACAGCGGACATTCTATTTGATATAATAAAAATGTGCATTGCAAGATTGAAAAAGTGTCAAAAGGAAAAGAAAGCACTTCCCTCAGAACAATGATGATCATGGTCAAGGATGGTCCCCCATTCTCGTGTGTGGGCATTGTTGTTATGAAAGTGTCGTATTGCTTACACTTTTCTGGCGCTGTTTGCTCGCTTGCCTGTAGCAATATCCGTCTCCTCCCCCCTTTTACCTGCAGATGGCGAGTAAATCATAATGCTTCCAATAGGCATGCCTTTGAATGGGCAGCTTTGTGAGCTTGGTCCTGATTTGATATGGCGTGCGTATAAAACTATTTATCTTGCAAGTGGTTATGGGCCCCAAATCCAACCCAGCCTTCTTTCTACATGTCTACACCAGTGTGGTGTGGTTTCTCTCTCTTCTCCAAAGAAAGAACTGGTTGGTAAAGGTCGGGTATGTTGACCCATTGACCCGTGGTTCTCAAAAAGCAAATAAACAGTTTCCAGGGAAAATAGGGACATTCAGAAGGTGATTAACAAAATCAAAGAACCAACACAACACTGATAGAAGCCATCTGAACCCAAAATTGAATAGGTAAATTCTGAATGGTTATTCATTTTTGGAACTAACAACAAGGCTCCATTGCAATGTATAAACAGTTGGAAAACTTTGGAAAAAAGATATGAATTATCCATCTAGATTTGTACTAGATTGTCGCCTTTCTTGGGCCTAGCATAATGGTTGTTGCTAAGCCACAATTAATATTCCCTGCCCCCTTGGGCTTTTTTGGAAAGAATATTAGTATGAATACCATCACAAGAATATGTATGCCACAACCCAATAAAATCAAGGTTCGAGAAAAGATAGTACGGATGGCATGAGGAAGATTCTACTAATAATTATTTTCCAATATAATATTACATTATTCTCCGAATAATAGCATTTTTTTTCAATATATGCATACAAATACCACCCAAACTTTCTCTCACATGCAAAAGACTTTAAACAAGGATCCACCACACATTTTGCACTAGACCACTGTGATCCATAATTGTGAAATTGGGTCGACTATGCACTATGAGAGAATTTGGCACTATCACAAAGTTTGTTGATTGGCAAAGCAATTTCAAATAATTTGGAATCTCCCCTCCCCACTTAAAATAATAAAATTTAATGTTCAAATTTCAAACATTCCTAAAATATGTTTTGAGACCTTTTAAAAGTGGTGATTGATACAAACCCAGTCAAAAAATTCTTTTTTCAAATTGCCACATTGGATCAAAGTTGAAGGTCCTCTAGACCTACTGTATCGACCCATTTTCCCAAAACATGCCTTGATATGACCAAAAGTTCTCAAAAAGCTACCAACTTGATTGGTTGTCTGGTGGAACCTAAAGCATTTTAAAGAATCTTAAGGAATGCATGATCTAATATTGCTATCCTGATCCAAAACACGGGTTAGTCCTAAATTGAAAACTTGAAATTTGTAGTACATTTTATTCCCTTTAAGGCCTTTTGGTACACCCACTCCACATCTAGACATATGCTTTTGTTCTAAACATGGGTTGATTCTGGGGGCCCATTTTGGTTTTGAAGATTAAAATTGGACCCCATGTTCAATTGGAATTAGTATTGGTGGCCATCAGTGATATTTTCCCAATGCATCCTATGCTTTGTTGTCATTATGTACAGCAGGGTTGAGCTCAAGATCACCAGCTGCTGGTTCATAGTTGAGTACCCAAAAAAAGGGGTCTCTCTCCAAGCTGTCTCTTTGGCATCCAAATCTAGAGTTTGTCCATGGAAGCATTTTCTGCATTTAACAGTTAGATTCTTCCCTCATGGTTCCTCAAACTTATCTACCCATGGAAAGTTCAAAACTAATTTCTTGTCAGATTCTCTCACCATCCCAAAACTAATTTCTTGTCCCATTCTCTTACCATCCCATTGTGAACTCATCTCAAATATAATAATTTTGACCTATGTGTGACGGTGTGCTGGGGGGCGGGGGCACCTTCTAAGTTCTCACACGAAGCTTTGTTTCTTTCAAAAATAAACTTGTGAACCCTGATAGAATGTTAGAATAATACTTAGATAGATAGGTAGCTCATAGATAGATTGATAGAGGTCTGGATGTCCCTATTTTCCCTCATGAGGCTCATCTAGTGCACTATGCCAACATGACCCTAAATCCACTTATCTTTCTCTCTCATATCTAGTTTCATTTGCTTGCGCAGGCAGGAGGAACAAATGAGCCATGCATAGATAAATAAATTGTTCATCCATACATAACATCACCCTACTGAATCCACTTACCCCTCCCTCTCAAGTCTAGTTTCATTTGCTTGCACACTAAGAAAACAAATGACCCTTTAGATTGATAAAGAGAATAAATGGTCCATCCATACATATAGATGCTTCAAAACAAACCCATATTCACATACAATGTATGTTCATCATAATTTACCCATGGAATATAATAGGTAGAATATAAGAATACACCAAAATATCTGCGGCAAGGAAACACAACATCGATACTCAGAGTTTGGTCATAAAGGAAGATGAGATTAAAGGGAGAAAAAAAAGGACATTGCTATAAAATGGGTAATGAAACTTAAATTACCACCAAATTCAGTGGTAATCTCAGTTTCATGCTTCTTTTTTTGGATGGGTGATTTCACTGATATTTTGTGTAGTCCTCTTATAAATATTCTCGAGTCTTGTGCATTAGATATTATGCTACTAAGTTCCAGCATTTTATACTCAAATTCAATAAAATGTCCTTAGTTTGCAGACAATAGTGTTTGAGGTTGAAAGAAAGATTTGAAGGGGCGAAAGGAGGGCCCCAAAACAGGGTTGCTTTGATGCCTATTACATGCCTTTTTTAAAAATCTAGTATAAGTAGAGAGCGAGTTAGGAGAGGGTCAGCCTGGTTCAAAAGGTCCCAGATCTGCAGATGTTAATTGGGAGTAAATCCTGGCTGTCATTAGCAGCTCAAAATTGACTGACCCAGATGTGCAGGATTTTTTTGTTTTCCATAAATCTCAAAGTCTGAGTAAAAAACAAGAAACGTGGGAAAGGAAACGACTAGAGGCTTTTTGACTAGCTGGGTCCAAAAAAACAAGTCGTTGGAAATGCCATTCTAGAAGTACCCTCACTTCAATACCCTTACTTTCGATAGATAACCCTTTGGTTCGTTCCAACTGGAGGAGAGAGAAGGTGGGGGAAACTCACCAAGGCCAAAGTGGAGGACAAACCCACAGCAAGTAAGTCTCTGGGTGGGGAAAACTCAGCAAGCAAGTAAATCTGTGGGCACGAAAACATCTCAACGAGTAAATATCTGGGTAGGAAAAAATCTCAGCAAGTAAATCCCTGGGTGTGTGGGAAGGACCCCAGCAAGTAACTCCGTGGGTAGGTCGGTGGGAGGGTAAAACTCAGCAACTACTAAGAACATCTCCACCTCACAACGGTAAAGATGAGTGTTGGGTGGGTATCTGGTTTGGCTGATTAAAACTGTAGGTTCTGGCTCCGATTACCTGGAATTGAACCAAAATTGGGTCTGATTTTGGAAATCAAAATTGGAACCGGGGTTATAACAGGAACTGAACTGGAATTGGGATTATAATTTGAATCTGAACCAAGAGCTGACTTCTTTTCAGAAACTTTTTTTTTGGGTGAAAAATGGTTTGGAATCGGGAATTAATTGACAGTTAACTGCCAGTTTCAGATCAGGTTACTTGAAATTACCAGAATCAGTTCTGATTTTGAAAATTGAAATTGGATTTTTTTTAAAGAACCAGACCTGAACTGGACCCAAAGTTCCAGAATCGGAACTAAAACCAGATACATTTTAAATTTTTAAGAAGAAAACTCCGGTTCTTTATAAAAAAAACAAGAATTGCCCAACCCAGACAGAGACCCTTTTTTATTAAATCTTGCAGCAGAATAGTCCAAATCCTAGTGCTCTCCCATAACAGCAGCTCAAAATGTCATAATCATTCAAACATTTTTAAAAAAAAATTCTTACTGTGAATTTGGTCACTGGTAATTACTGGTCGAGATGTAAAGGTATAAATGATCTTTCATTGTTTGAATTTTTTAAAAAAAAATTTCTGGATGTTTGTAGGTGAGCACATTGAGCATTGAAACCAAATTATTTCAATATAAAATTTGTAGTTTATGGTTGTGGGGGCGTACACTGTAGATGCTTCGCTTCGAAGTCCCACACACCTCATGGCGTTTGAGAAAATCTACTCACCAAGTAAGTCCCGCATCTCAGGAGTAGGTGAGAAAATTTACTCAGCAACTAAAAGTCCCACACCTCAGAAGGATTGTGGGTAGGAGATTTTACCCAGCGAGTAAGTCCCTGCCTGGACGGGAAAAGGTCACAAAGTAATAAGTCCCTGGGTGGGTGGCAATGGGGAGATTTGCCCCCCTCCCCGCCACATACGCTGGATGCTGTGTGGTGAACAGGGAACACACCCTCACTACAGTAACTTGTAACTAGTAGACTAGTAGTTGGGAGAAGTAGGTACACTCCTTGCCGAAGGGGAGGGAGGCCGGGGAGGGACCCTGCCTGGTAAGGATGCTTGCTTCCAGCTTGACCGGGCTTGCTGCAGCAGCAGCAACGGTATGCGCATAACAACAGGAATCGAAAGTTCTTACCCACTAGACCGGTGGCCGAGGATCACTCACTCATTCATTCATTCTTATGTGGTCGTCTGTTGAGAGGTTTTAGATCCAGTAGAACCTGGCTCATGGGTGCTTAGGATAGCATGCCAGGTAATATAGATTCCAATTTCAGAGCTTCTGTAGGTGGGCTCGCTCAATCCGCCACCCCCGCGCGCGCGAGAGACCTGATAGCATTTTTTTCTACCAACTTCCAATTAATTCCAGATCATAAGTCATCATTTGCTTCAGTGCAGCTGGTTTGTTCAAGTGTTTTATAAGAAGGATTCAGCTTGGATGTAGTTAGTTAGTTAGTAGGTGGGGCAGCAGTAACAGCAACAATAACCAAATTCTTTCAGAAATTGTGAACTCAATCACATGCAGTGACACACTACATGAGTTGGAGAGCCAGATCAGGAGCATGTTACAAGTGTTGTCACTGAGACTCCTGACACCCAGATTAGTTATAAGACGTAGGTACAGTGAATAATGTTATGATGCAGCAGCTGCACATCCATATTCTCATGTGAAAAGTTTTTCTTTCTTTTTGGCTCAGATAATTGCTGCAGTGTTGTACTACTAGTTGCTGTGGGTTTATACTAATTTATGTTGCTGTGTCCTCTCAGACTCATGATGGCTCGCCTGATGCTGCTGCAGAATAGAAGAAGAAAAAGAAAAAGAAGAATCTCAATCATGCATGAGTCGACAGGTTGGTTTGATCTAGGCATGATTCAATATGGAATTGGCAGCAGCCTAGTTTTAGTAGTTTTTGTTGTTGTTGTGTTTGTTATGTGTGTACTTGCAGACACATGCACTGAGTATAAATTTGTTATTGGTTGGGCCGGAGCGGATAGTACCTGCAGAGGCGTAAGTCAGAGTCTTACCGGTTTATTTGTTGCCTTCAGCTGCTGCAGCAGCAGAAGAAGAGATTAGAGAAAGCTAGATTGAATGAGCTCCTCGAGTAGATCGAGTCGACTAGTATCGTTGTCCGCGACTCACAAACAGATGACGATAATATATAAATTTATTTATTTATTTAATACGAACTTGTCAGATTTTCATAGATTCCTGCTGAACCAGCTAATGACGCCTTTGCTTACCGATATGTATCTGGTTTTTTTTTGTCGGGATTCAGTACAATTGGCCACGGGTCTTCGCAAGCCTCTAGTCGGCCATTTTTTTTCTTTTGTTGTCGAGTCGACGATGATGTATAAACCTAAATCAGATCTGTAAAGCTGCCTTGCAGTACTATTAGTAGACAGACATCCTTTTGCAGTATTGACAGTTACTGTATCAAGAGAATGGTGGTGGCAGTAATGAGTATGTAAAACAGAAGTGACGTTTTGATACAAGCAGGACATGAGCTGTACTTGTGCTGCAGGGAGCTCTGAGGCTCTCTTGTTAGTGGCCGCTGCATGGGTATATATTTCTGTCGAGTAGGTACTGATGATGGCGCAGATACAGAGCCGGGCCTCGGGGTCGGAGGTGCAAGCTGGGAGGGCAGCAGATTGCTCTGCTCGTGTTTCAGTAGAGTCTGCGCACAGTGGAGGGAACTCTGCACGCTTTCACGACTCGAATTGATCCCTTTTTTGGCTGGGATTCAAGCCAGGCTTCTTTCAGTGTTCGCATCTCACCAGAGTGTGTTCGCGTGCGGAGTTTGTGATCAAAACCTCGACGACAGGTCTCTACCGGCTACTTATACTTCGCTAGATTGTGGTCGACAGTATTAGTCTGTCGAGTCTCCTCTCTTCCCTGACTGATCTCTTCGTGCTCATCGTTGCAGGACCACCACCACCATCATCATCCTCATCAGTTTTACATGTTTTTCATCACTCCGTCAAATGATGGACCTGAGCACAGAAGCTGCACAGGTCTGTTTGACCTGAAACTCTTTCAGATTGATGGCTGCATCCTCAGTCCTACAACGATCTAAACCAGAGGCCAGTGCCGCAGCTGCTGCTGTAGTGTAGCCGTGAAGAACTTTCTGGTCTAGTTTCGTGTTGTTTTGACGTTGGGTGCTGTAGTTGTGTTGCTGCATTCTCTCTTTTGTATTGTTCTTGTCATCGTCTTTAGTCTTTAATTTCCCTCATAGAGTTTCCAATCAATCATCTTCAAAATCGGAGCTGCTTTGGAGAAGCTTCGCGTTGGTCGGTATGATATTCATGGTCCATGAAAACCTTCCTGCTAATCTCTTTGGTGTCGTGAATGCATTCAATAGTGTGAGTTGACTGTGAGAAGATTCTACTAGAGTGGTTAGGGTACGCATCTCGGACAAGCAGTCCAGAATCTAGATCTATGAAGCGTCTTTGAGTCGATGAGTGTGATGATCTACTGGTCGGAAGTCCTTGATGTTGTTTTGTGAATTGTTCATCCCAGTTCTTCAAATTTGGTTTACAGGCTACAAAGACCACCTTATGTACAGCGCGTGAACTCCAGAAAGTGGAACGAGATTATAGCAGAACTTGGAAAACGGGAAAGAAACATTCATGTTTCCAGAAAGCTCATGATACGCTCTTGGTGTCCATCTAGAGATCTAGTGCTGACAAATAGCCCCGCCGGAGGAACGTTGAGAATTTGATGTTGATTCTCCAGACAGCGCCTGCACACGCGGCCTACAGACCAGTGCAATTTTCACGGGTCCGCACAGCTCTTGTTCAAGGTGATAAATCTATAAGCGCCGTCATGGTGTTTCCTTCCCGCTGATATCGTGCATCAAGGTGCATAGATTATCTATCTTGGCGGGTTTCGGCGACCGCAACAGCTTGTCTTGAATGCGGGGAGAGTCGAGTGTGTACATCAAGCGTGAGCACTGAGGAGGTGCGATCGGTTTCGCGCTGCATACGCTCAGGTCATCGGTCTCTCCTCCCTCTTTGCATTGCACTGATGAAACGAAAGATTTCGATTCTTGCAGCATGTTTGAACATTGCATAGATTGCACATGCGTTTCCAAGGTTGCGAACTGAGCACCTTGCCGCACTACCAGCTGCAGCTTATTCTTCCTGCAGTACTACTGCGCAAACTCTAGCTAACTAAGGCGATAAGCAGCAGCCCTTAATTGTCCACTCTTCAGACATAAGTGTAGGCGATCGATCACGGCACAGCATTCTTCGCACTGACATAGTGTAGGTCTCCCCGCAGGCCTCGTGCTCCGCAGTCGAATTTGAACAATGATTCAGAAATTACAAACCATTACAGCGTCGCATAGTCAGAGGACTCAAGAATGATAGTCGAAATGCATCAACGACCGAATTTCAGCAAATTTGCAATGGCACCTGCTGATCCTGCAGCTTCCACAGATGAACTGCACATCTACGCAGAACGTCCTTGCATCTGTGAATTCCGTAACCATTTCTTCACTGTAATCTAATCGGACCTTATGGGAAAAAGCAGCAACTAATCGAAGTATTAGAACTTTCTCTTGAGAATCTCACACGTGTTGCATAGAGCGATGAACCAAATGTCGAATGTGGGTCCAGTAGAAGAAGCTGAAGTACTGGTTGCGAAGACGTAGGGTTCTTGCGAAACCCAGCTTGGATTGTACACTAGAGCCTGAATTGAGTACAGAATTCACAAGTGCGCTCCTGGGTAGAATAGGTCACAAGCAGGCTGGGAATGCAAGTTAATTCTTCGCGTCCTGCAACACCAGCTGCTCTTCTTTTTTCTTTCTACATCCATGACTACTACATTCAAGCTTTGGAGCTGAGTACTAGTCTAAGTATTTTGGTTGATGATCTGTGCCATGACGTGTTTTCTTATACATTCCTTCTGTTAAATCGTGCCCAGTCTTGCTTGCTAGCTAGCTGCATCAGGTCTGTGACTACTGCTCGCCAAGAAGTCTTGACCGCATGTAGTTTTGTTATTCGCGTGGACAAAAGTTTGTGCCCACAACATGTCATTCTTGAGACAAGTACAGAGGTAGTGCTACCAATTTCCAGGATAGGTCTTTTCTGCAGTTTTGGACCAAAATGTACTACGAGATTGGCATTATGACGTAGTTGGAGGAAAATGATGGCCAAATTGCTAAAATCTGGAGGAATTGCACACTGTGATGATCAACTTGTGTAGAGCAATCTGGCTGGTCACAACAACTGTTAATATCGTCACTAGTGATTGCATCTGAGAAACTGATATTGTACTCTGCAGAACTTCTAGACATGGATTTGTCTAGAACTCGTGCAGAACCAATTTGTGATATGAAGCTCTGTAGTATAACTGATCTTATAACTAGAACTTGGTTTCAATGATGCAGGGCATTTGATGGGAAGCTGACCATAGTGAGCTGATTTACTATCAACTCTAAGCAAGCTCCCTATTGAAATGGTCAGGGTGCCATGGAAACATCAACTGAAGACCAGCCAAAACTTTTTCAATGGTAAAATCAGTCTCGAGATTAAGCTGCAGGAGATGATATGATCAAAAACTGCTGTGAACGGTTGACTTACGCAGTTCGTTGGTTGCAAATTAGTTGAGTTCTTACACTAGAGGATAGAGTGAGTAGATGAAGAGCGGTAGGTTTGTGGGGGCTGCCTGGCTCCCTGTATGCCACCTGTGGAGCTTGTCAAGGTCGATTGCCAGGCTGCCTAGCTGGCATGCAGGGAGTCAGGCAGGAGTTGATTGACTATCAACTCTAAGCAAGCTCACTAGTGTTCTGATCTGCACCTGATGGGAAATATCAACTGAAGATCAGCCAAAACTATTTTTCAGTGGGAAAATCAAGTCTCAAAATTAAGCTGTGGAGATGATGTGATTAAAAAGAACTGCTCTGAACAGTAGATTTGAGCAGCCAGCTGATTGTAAACCAGTTGAGTTTCTGTTGCACTAGAGGATAGAGTAAGTGGGTGGAGAGTGCTAGGAATGTCGGGGCTGCCTGGCTCCCTGTATGCCACCTGGGGAGCTTGTCAATGTCATTGCCAGGCTGCCTAGCTGGCATGCAGGGAGTCGTGCAGATCCAGCTTTTTAAAAAACTTCTGTGATTTATATCTCCATTCTCATATACCCAAATTTCATTTCAGTGCGCAGCTTGTAAATTTAGAAGATCACCACCCTTGCAGTATACGGTCTTCGAAAAATTAATATCTTAGCTTTGTTACTTATGCTAGATCGTAGATATAATGTGTCCAGAGGCTGCAGCTGGTAATAGTTTAGCAGTTTAAGTAAATCAGCACGGACTTATTCCATGATTCATATCCTCCTTAAACTTAAAAATTCTTTAAGCAAGATTCTCCTTGCAAGCCATGAGAATGAGTCTTGAGAAGTGGTGGAACAATGAAACAAGTTATTGTATGTTATAATATGTACATTGTTATTCGTAAAATTGTAACTGTGATCTTGTTAATAAAGCTGCTCGTTCATTCTGATATGAAGATGCACCAAGCTTAACTCTACAGTGTGTATATCTATTAAAAACAGCATTTTCCAAACTGATTTAATTTTATTTATCTCCTTGATGTTTCTAGACGGTTTTAATAAGATCATGTCATTATTTGTAATGTTGGGTATTGAAATTTTAAAATGCTGTCTGGTTCAAACAAGCTGCTTCTCATGTCTAGATCTTATAGCTATCTGCATGCCAGATGTAAATTATATCCAAGAGCTTGTCGAATAGTTCATGAATGAATGAGGTCCAGGGTTCATAAACTCGTGAGCTTCAAGTTGATAGTAATTTCAGCTTGCCAGTTCCAGAACGGATTCACTAGATCAACACACAAGCTTACATAAGCCTTACAGATGCAAATCCCTGTAGATAGCACCCATAAACATCCAAGCTAGTTTGGAAATCCTAAAAAATTATTGTACTATCTGCAGTGAAGCAGCGTCCATGGAGCAGCCGGCCCACTGCTTGATTAAGGGATTCAAAAAAGGGTGACAACAAACAACGCTTCACAAAAATGTACGTACATGATCAAAAGGAAAGGAAAGGACGTACCAGCTGCTGCTGTAATTGCCCGAAAAAGAACGGCTCAAAACTACATTGACCCTGCAAATGATTGACACTCCAACTTCCGACTTACTTTACATAGTTGCCCATTCAAGAAAAAAAAAGAAAAGAAAGGAGGAGAAAAAGATAACAGCTGCGGGCAGCATGTCCCGTTGTGGCCACGGTACCAACAGCGGCTACTTTAAATTGGTTGTGTTGTGGTCAAAACTTTCAGGAAGAGACTTGTAGGTACGAGTAAAAATGTACAGCAAAACTCATCATCATGATCAATGTTGTACAGCAGCAAAGAGCACCCTTGATTATGTGCTGCATGCTAAAGCCTGCTATGATTACGACCACCATACAAGCTAGAGGGTTTGGTAATCAAACTATGTACCCTTACTGCATTAAAGACACACGCTAGCTCCAATTTTCTTAATTGCAGAGACACAGCTGCACACTACTAATTAACTAGACCGGCAGCTTACGAGATTACTCCTGAATTGTTCACTCTTAATCTCAGTCCTAAGAGCATCTACACCAACACTCAGTATGCGACCCTGCAAAAATATTAGTCACACCCAACTTTTAGTAACTAGTTTTTTTCCAACCCCACCAGTAAAACTGATACTAGGACTGCAAGTAGGCGGGAGACTACTAATAGAAACCACTTGGACCTATCAAACTATTTAACCAATCAGAAACATGGAGCAATCAACAAATACGATTTGACTGTGTTTTTTACACTGTTCCAGGTCTTCTTCACGCTTCTGAAAGCTGTGGTTCTTTTCAGGGCCAAGCAGTCATCCAGCCCAGCGGATTCACTGATGAACCTCATCCACGGTTTTCAGTGCAGGGTCACATACTGAGTGTTGGTGGAGATGCTCTATCTCCATCCTCACATGGTTAATGGTCATTAGTTAGAATCGTTAAGTATTGATTATATGCATCTTATCAGAAACTGCTGGTCAGTAAGATACTGCATCCTCCATTCATGTCTCTCTTCAGGCGCAGATAGATAGAGAGAGGATTACTGGTTTCAATCTAGCTGAGGCTCGAAGGCACAATGGAAGGACAAAGTTTCTTAATAAAACTGAAGCTTGTCTCTCTAATCAGTGTACCCAGTTGCGAAGGAGCTGTTGTGTAGTTATAATGACTCATGATCCTGCAGCTTATAGCTCTACGGTGTACCATTTTGTAATCCTAAGCTGATAGCTGTATTCACGTAATATAACATACTAAATGACTACTGTTATTGAAGTATGAGAATTTTATTATATATATATATATGCTCTTGGATAGCCAGAAATTTACACTTGAGATCTGCACAATTTTGCATCAATACAGACCATCTGCTGGAGATTGATTGGGTCAGTACTACGATCGTGCAAACCAGCTGCAAATGTCAAAATCAAATTAGCTAAATGTTGTTAATCCTTGTATAGAATTAAACTTAGGACTATAGTTAGACTGCAGATCAAATTAGCTCAATATTGTTCATCCTTGTATGTTCATTGATTAGTAGGATGACGATGAGACTGCAGGATTAGTACACAGATCAGAAGTACTTAAGAGAACCGAATTATATACTAGTCTGGCAGAGCACAGTAGCTGATTATATCAAGTGATTATACTGAATGGCAGACGGACAGATTTGCTACAATTTTGAAAATGCAACGTTAAGTCTATTTGTCCTTTGAGACGGATTACAGACTACAGGTGTAGTAATCCTAGAGCTGGTATATAACGTTTAAATCTGCTACCCAGCTTTCAAAGATCTGGGACATGATCAATATGTGCTAAGTACAGGCACTTGAGGATCTCAGCTCCAGAGACAAATATTTTGTGCCATAAAGTGCTGCATTTAAGCATCCGGGGACTAAAAGTATGTATCCTCCTAGTTTCCAGTAAATCTTTTCGGTGGCCCCTGTATAATAAAAGCCCATCTCACCAACCATGAAATGATATGTAGCTTTTATTCCATTTCACAAGGACCCTAAAATGGGATGAGTATTTGCAACCGGGTGAGGCCTAGTAATTGCTAGTAGTTACATCAGTTGCAAACTTTCCTGGTAACTATAAAGACCAGTCATTAGTTTTAAACTTTCCCGGTAATACAAAGACCAGTTCTAAGGGCATATTTGTCTCCTGATCAACTGTATTAATACACTCATCAAAGCACTCATTGTGTTCTCATCAAAGCACTCATACTCCTGTGAAAGGTAAGTCCTTTTTGTGTGTAGTTATAGTACTCCATGCATGTGCCCATTCATCACTTGTATCAATTCAATAAAGTGGACCATGGTTCTCTGGGCTCATGTAATCAAATTTTGCAGAGACTATTCAAAATCATCCCAATAAAGCCCATCAATCTTTCCAAGAAACTGGAGACGGGACTGAACTTCCCGTCAGTACACAAAGTTTTCCCATGACCCATGAATTTCCCCAAATTCTTCGTCTCTTTCACCGTCATGAATTAATGTATGGCAGTACAGAATCAAAATAGGAGAGCTCATGGACGGCCTATGTAAATTGCATACTCTGCAAAACTGCTGCACCTGGGGGGGACCTCCAAGAGGCTGCAACTTTTCTGCCAGCAAATATTTGTCTTATGACTTTTCCTCTCGAGTACTACCTACAATGTACATTGTCAAGATTCACCCATTCCTAAATACATGTAATTCACCATTATTGATCAACTTGGCCTCCAAGCAAGCTGATGGATATAGATATATGCAATGGCTGTTGGATATACATTCATTCCCATGTTGGTTTTCAGTTCTTTAAAAATGCAAAATTCAGGACTTTTTGAATGTGCCATTTTCTGTAACCTCTATCAATTTACCTGCATGCTCCACTCTTTGAAAAAAATGTGCCTCACAGCTAGTTCTGCATTATACAAAAAAACACACAAAACTTTGCACAAAACTATTGTGTAAAAAACTAACACAGACATACCTGAACATGAGATTTTTTTAAATCACACAACACCATCATTTAATCCCGCCAACCACTCAATCTTCTAGGATAATACCATAGTTTTGTTATAAGATTGTCATGTTTTTCCTGTGCCCATGACTGTTCAAGTACACAACCCAAAATGTCACAAAACTACAAAGTTCAGCTTGCTCCCAGGGTAGGGTTTGGATCCTCTATTTGTTTGTGCTCTGTGCATGTGTGTATGTTTTTGGGGGTCTTTCAGGGTAAGTACTCAGGTGTTGCAGAAGTTTAATTATTTTTGTTCAGTGTTAGAACAACTGTCTTCATCGGTGCAGCTGGTCAGTTACAACCAGTTCATCCATGATATGTTTTTTCGTAATCCAATCTTCAACTAGCCATCCTGAAAACAGTAAATGCTTTAGATCAGTACTATATGCAGGTGGGGGGGGAGGGGGGCTGGAGGAGGGTGGTTGCATGCATGGATCAACAATTTGCCAGGCAGCATCATAACTCCTTACAAAGATTTGGTGATCAACTGTAGCTAAAGGGGGGGGGGGGGGGGGGGGGGGGGGAATTTGCAAAGGGGGATTTTTGTGGTATTTTGGGGCCAATTTTTGGGTGTTTTTTTTTCATTCTTGTATTACTTTTTTTTTT
>Ga0116230_10000619_pt1 | contig 31503 bp, 37 predicted proteins | sample S1TSphfallax_3_FD_88678 | JGI IMG/M metagenome (GOLD analysis project Ga0116230, IMG submission 88678) | Host-associated microbial communities from peat moss isolated from Minnesota, USA - S1T2_Fd - Sphagnum fallax MG | ecosystem: Host-associated > Plants > Peat moss > Unclassified | place... | reverse complement strand
GGCGCTCGTTCAGCATTGGAAGACCCGCCGCGCCGATCCAAGCCTTGTGGGCATCGTCATGAAGGGGAACACGGCGTCAGAGAACGTCCTGCTAAACGCAGGCCTCGCCTACGAGCGTGACTCCGTATTTCACGGTGAACTCTGCGGTGTTTTTCGCCGCTGTCGGTAGGCGCCCTTGTTGCCAGCGCCCGCCGCCTGCCCGCTTCTCGATGCGCTTCGTTGATTAGCCGCCCCCGCGAGACTAGATAACGCTTAAGTTGCGCACGAAGGCTCCTCACCCCCATGGCTGATGCTCCCCCGGTCCTCCGGGCTCGCCCGCTCTCGCCCCATATTCTGCAGTGGCGCTGGCACATTACCATGGCGACCTCGATCCTGCACCGGGTCACGGGCGTGGGCCTCTATGTGGGCTTGCTGGTCCTGGCTGGATGGGCCCTGGCCCTGGCCTCGGGACCCGACATTTATGGGACCTATGCGGGCCTGCTCGGCTCGCTGATCGGCAAGATCGTGCTGTTCGGCGTCACGGTCTGTCTCTTCTTTCATATCGCCAATGGACTGCGCCATCTGGTCTGGGATTTTGGCAAGGGCCTCGCGCCCCGGACCGCCGACATCACCGCCTGGATCGCCCTGGCCTTCGCCGCAGTCGCCGCCGTCGGCGTCTGGATCCTGGCGGGCGTGACCGGCGCTCTGGGAGCATGAGCGATTTCCGCACGGCCTTGGGACGCGCCCGCGGCATGGGGTCCGCCAAACATGGGGTCGGCCATTTCATCGGCCAGAGAGTCTCCGCGGTGGCGTTGCTGCTGCTCACGCTGTGGGGCGTGGCGTCAGCCTTGAGCGTCGCGGGCGGGGGTTATGACGGGGCCCGCGCCTGGCTCGCCTCGCCGGTCAATGCCGCGATCCTGGGCCTCCTCATCATTGTCGGCGTGTATCATGCCGGGCTCGGCATGCGGACAATCATCGAGGACTATATCGAACGGCCCATCACCAAGGCCGCGCTCCTGATCCTCAATGCGTTTGTCGGCTGGGGCGCGGCGGCCCTGGCTCTGGTTTCGATCCTCAAAGTCACCTTCGGCGCAGGGAGCTAAGGCTTGTCCGCTTATAAATTCATCGACCACCGTTATGACGTCGTGGTCGTAGGCGCCGGCGGCTCGGGTCTGCGCGCGGCCTTGGGCTGCGCGGCTGCCGGGCTGAAAACGGCCTGCGTCACCAAGGTTTTTCCCACCCGCTCTCATACCGTGGCGGCCCAGGGCGGCATCTCCGCCAGCCTTGGCAATATGGGCCAGGATGACTGGCGCTGGCACATGTATGACACCGTCAAGGGGTCCGACTGGCTCGGCGACCAGGACGCCATCGAATATCTGGTCCGCAACGCCCCCGACGCGGTCTATGAGCTGGAGCACTGGGGCGTGCCCTTCTCCCGCACCCCGGAAGGCAAGATCTACCAGCGCGCTTTTGGCGGCATGACCCGCAATTTCGGCGAGGCGCCCATTCAGCGCACCTGCGCCGCCGCGGACCGTACCGGCCACGCCATGCTCCACACCATGTATGGCCAGGCCCTAAGCAAGTCGGTGGAGTTCTTCGTCGAATATTTCGCCCTGGACCTGATCATGGACGAGGGCGTCTGCTGCGGCGTCACCGCCTGGAAGCTGGATGATGGGACCCTCCATCGCTTCTCAGCTCAGACGGTGGTGCTCGCCACCGGCGGCTATGGCCGGGCCTATTTTTCCTGCACCTCGGCCCATACCTGCACGGGCGATGGCGGGGGCATGGCCCTGCGCGCCGGCCTGCCGCTGCAGGATATGGAGTTCGTGCAGTTCCATCCCACTGGCATCTATGGCGCCGGCTGCCTGATCACCGAGGGCGCGCGAGGCGAGGGCGGCTACCTCACCAATTCCGAGGGCGAGCGGTTCATGGAGCGCTATGCCCCCTCGGTGAAGGACCTGGCCCCCCGTGACATGGTCAGCCGGGCCATGACCATCGAAATTCGCGAAGGCCGGGGCGTGGGCCCCAACAAGGATCATATCTTCCTGCACCTGGACCATCTGGACCCCAAGGTGCTGCACGAGCGCCTGCCGGGCATTTCAGAGACCGCCAAGGTCTTCGCCGGAGTCGATGTCACCAAGGCGCCGATCCCGGTCCTGCCCACGGTGCATTACAACATGGGCGGCATCCCCACGAACTTCCACGGCGAGGTCGTCACCGTGAACGGCGAGGACCCGGACGCCATCGTGCCTGGCCTCATGGCGGTGGGCGAGGCGGCCTGCGTCTCCGTCCACGGCGCCAATCGCCTGGGCTCCAATTCCCTCATCGATCTGGTGGTATTCGGCCGGGCCGTGGGCCTCCACTGCGCCGAGACCTTGAAGCCCGGCGCCTCTCAACGCGAGATTCAGGACGCCTGGACCGATCCGCACCTGGCCCGTTTCGACCGCCTGCGCCATGCCGCGGGCTCCATCTCCACCGCCGCCTTGAGGCTGGAAATGCAGAAGGCGGCCCAGGAAGACGCGGCCGTCTTCCGCACCGGCGAGACCCTGCAATCGGGCGTGAAGCGTCTGGCCGATGTCCACGCCAAGCGCCCCGACATCAAGATCGCCGACCGGGGTATGATTTGGAATACCGACCTCGTCGAGACGCTGGAATTCGACAATCTGATCGGTCAGGCCATTGTCACCGTGGCGGGCGCGGCCAACCGCACGGAAAGTCGCGGCGCCCATGCGCGCGAGGATTTCCCGGATCGGGACGACGCCAACTGGATGAAGCACACCCTGACCTGGTTCGATGACGCCACCGGCCGCGTGACCATCGATTACCGTCCGGTGCACAGCTACACCATGACCAACGACATCGCCTATATCCCGCCCAAGGCGCGGGTCTATTGAACCGATGCTCGCGGGCGGATGTCATTGCGGCGACGTGCGCTACGAGGTGCGGGGCGAGGCCTTCGAGCCCGTGATCTGCCATTGCGCGGATTGCCGTGGCGTCTCGGGCGCGCCGGTCCTCGCGTGGTTCTCGGTCAGCACGCCAGACTTTCGGTATGTCCGTGGTGCGCCCGTTCGATACGCGTCCACTGGCCGCGCCGTCCGTGAGTTCTGCGGCGCCTGTGGAACGCAGATAACCTTCGCCCAGCACGATCTCGCCGCCCGACAGATCGATGTGACGACGGCCAGCCTTGACGATCCAGAGCGGACGCCCCCGTTCGCGAACATTTTCTTCGCTAGCCGGATCGCCTGGATGCCGGGCATCGGCGCTTTGCCCGAAATCGCCGATGATTTTACATTATGAGCCCGCTCCCTGACGCCGGCCACACTTCGCTCAAAGGATCCCATTAGATGGTCGAGCTGACGCTTCCCAAGAACTCCAAGGTCGGCAAGGGCCGGCATTATCCGGCGCCGGATGGGGCGACCAACGTCAAGACCTTCAAGGTCTATCGCTGGGACCCGGAAGGGCAGGGCAATCCCGCCTGGGACACCTATGACGTGGATGTGGACGCCTGCGGCCCCATGGTCCTGGACGCCCTTTTACACATCAAGAACACCATGGATTCTACCCTGGCGTTTCGGCGCTCCTGCCGCGAGGGTGTGTGCGGCTCCTGCGCCATGAATATTGGCGGGCGCAATACCCTGGCCTGCACCCATGGGTGGGAGGAGGTTCCCGGCAAAGAAGTCCAAATTTCGCCCCTGCCGCACATGCCGGTGATCAAGGATCTGGTCCCCGACATGACCCTCTTCTATGCCCAGTACGCCTCCATAGAGCCCTGGCTGCACACCACGACCCCCGAGCCTCAGGGCGAATGGCGTCAGTCCGAGGTCGACCGGGAGAAGCTGGACGGCCTCTATGAGTGCATCCTCTGCGCCTGCTGCTCCACCTCCTGCCCCAGCTACTGGTGGAACGGCGAGAAGTACCTGGGCCCCGCCGCCCTACTGCAGGCGCGGCGCTGATCGTCGACAGCCGCGATGAGGCTACGGGCGAACGGCTGGATGCCCTGGAGGACCCCTTCAAGCTCTATCGCTGCCACACCATCATGAACTGCGCCCAGGTCTGCCCCAAGGGCCTCAACCCCGCAAAGGCCATCGCCGAGATCAAGGGCATGCTCGTGGAGCGGGTCGTCTAGGGCTGCGGGGCCCTCCGCCTCACGTTGACCGCGTTCGCGTTTGGCGGCATCCACAGGCGCGATGAAAAAAAGCGACGCGGGCGTCATTATTGTGGGGGCGGGACATGCGGGCGGAACGGCGGCGGCCCTGCTGCGTCAGTTCGGCTATGAGCACCCCATAACCCTGATCGGCGAAGAGCCCCTCGCGCCCTATCAGCGCCCGCCGCTCTCCAAGGCCTGGCTCAAGGGCGAGACCGACGCCGAAACCCTCATGCTCAAGCCGGCGACGTTCTATGCCGAGGCCGGCGTGGAGCTGCGCACCGGCGTGTGTGTCGCCGCCCTCTCTCCGGAGGAGAAGACCCTCACCCTGGCAAGCGGTGAGACCCTCGACTACGAAACCTTGATCTTGGCGACAGGCGCGAGGCCCCGGCCGCTAGCCATTCCCGGCGCCGATCTCGCGGGCGTGCTGGTTCTGCGCTCGGCGGCGGACGCCGAGGCCCTGAAGGCGAGCCTGAGGCCCGGCAAGCGTCTGGCGGTCATAGGCGGCGGCTATATCGGCCTGGAAGCCTCGGCCTCGGCGCGCGCCCTGGGCGCGGAGGCGGTGGTTATTGAGCGCGAGCCGCGCATTCTGGCCCGCGTTGCGAATGAGACCCTCTCCACCTTCTTCACCGACTATCACCGGGCCCGGGGCGTGGATTTCGTCCTCAGCGCCAGCGTCGCGGCCTTCGAGGGCGAGGGCGGCAAGGTCAAAGGGGTGCGCCTGGGTTCAGGCGAGATCATACCCTGCGACGTGGCCCTGGTGGGCATCGGCGCCATTCCGAATATGGAGCTCGCCAAGGTGGCGGGGCTCGCCTGCGCCGACGGCGTCATCGTCGGTGAGACGGCGCAAACGTCCGATCCCGACATCTACGCCATCGGCGATGTCACCTGGCGCCATCTGGCCCACTACGGGCGCCCTTTCCGCCTGGAGAGCGTGGCCAACGCCTTGGAGCAGGCTCGCCAGGCCGCCTGCGCTATCACCGGACGCCCGCCTCCGGCCGCCGAGGTGACCTGGAACTGGTCGGACCAGTATGACCTCAAATACCAGTTCGCGGGGCTGCCCTTCGACGTGGATGATGTGGTCCTGCGCGGCGATCCCGCCAGTGGCAAGTTCGCCATCTTCCACCTGGCCGGCGACAGGATCCAAGCGGTGGAGGCGGTCAACGCCCCCGCCGAATTCATGGCCGGCCGTCAGCTGATCGCCCGCCGCGCCGCCGTCTCGCGCACAAGGCTTGCGGATACTGCGATTTCCATGAAAGAGGTCGCCGCCTGATCGGCGCCGCGACGCATAGTTTCATATTCTTAAGGAGAGACCGGGGGTTCCATGGCCAAGATTACCTACATCGAACACGACGGCGCCGAACATGTTCTGGACGTGAAAGTTGGCCTTTCGGTCATGGAGGGGGCGGTGAAAAGCAACATCCCCGGCATCGACGCCGACTGCGGCGGCGCCTGCGCCTGCGCCACCTGCCACGTCTATGTGGACCCAGCCTGGGCCGACAAGACGGGAACGCCCACGGCCATGGAGGAATCCATGCTCGATTTCGCCGAGAACGTGGAGCCCAATTCCCGTCTCTCCTGCCAGATCAAGGTCACCGACGAGTTGGACGGCCTCATCGTCCGGATGCCCGAAAGCCAGCACTAAATCTTAAGGAGCGTCAGTTCCGACCGATGGCGTAGAACCTGTCGGCCCGTTGGCGGCGCAGGGCCTCGGGGCCCAGCGGCGTGAGGGTGGCTAACTCTTCGGTGATGACATCGCCCACCTTGGCGACGGCGGCGGCCGGGTCGCTGTGGGCGCCGCCCAGGGGCTCGGGGATGATCCGGTCCACGATCTTCATGCCGATGAGGTCCTCGGCGGTGATCTTCATGGCCTTGGCCGCGCCCTCGGCCAGGGCCCGGTCGCGCAGCAGGATCGAGGCGCAGCCCTCCGGCGAGATCACCGCATAGATTGCGTGCTCCAGGATCAGCACGCGATTGGCCGCGGCGATGCCGATTGCGCCCCCGCTCATGCCCTCGCCTGTGATCACCGTGATCATGGGGACGCCCAGCGTCAGGCACCGCTCGGTGGAGCGGGCTATGGCTTCGGCCACCCCGCGCTCCTCGCTGCCCACCCCCGGATAGGCGCCGCCGGTATCCACGAAGGACAGCACCGGAAGCGCGAACTGCTCGGCCAGATCCATCAGTCGGATGGCCTTGCGATAGCCTTCGGGCCGGGCGGCGCCGAAATTGTGCTTGATGCGGGTCGCGGTGTCGTGGCCCTTCTCGTGGCCCATGACCATCACCGGCGCGCCCCGGAAACGCCCTACGCCCCCCATGATCGCCTGATCATCGGCGAAGGTGCGATCCCCCCGCAGCTCCACGAACTCCTCGATCAACCCGCCCACATAGTCGATGAAGTGGGGCCGCTGGGGATGGCGGGCGATCTGGGTCTTCTGCCAGGCGTCCAGATGCGTATAGGCATCCACCCGCATCTGCCGCGCCCGGGCGCGCAGGGCCTCGATTTCCGCGCCAAAGGCGCCGGGACCATCCGCCTCTGAGAGCTTCGACAGCTCCTCGATCTTGGCTTCCAGCTCGCCGATCGGCCGCTCGAATTCCAGGTAATGCGCGGCCATGGCTCAGCTTGTGCGGCAGACGCTTCAGGCGCCCGAAAAAAGGCGCGCAAACTAGGCGGGAAGGGGATGGCGGGCAAGCGGGGGTCAAAACCCATACTCCGCCGCCCGCTCCGGCTCCCGCGCCACGACGGTCCTCGCCAGGTCCACGAGCACCTTGGCCTGCTTCCAGGTCGCGTCGTCCTGCATGCGCCCGTCGATCATGGCGACGCCCGCGCCGTCCGGCATGGCCTCCAGAATGCGCCGGGCGAAGGCGACCTCGGCGGGGTCGGGGGAAAAGACCCGCTTGCCTATGGCGATCTGGTCCGGGTGCAGGCTCCAGGCGCCCGCGCAGCCGAGGAGAAAGGCGTTGCGGAACTGCTGTTCGCAGGCCTCCCCGTCGGCGATATCGCCAAAGGGGCCATAGAAGGGCTTGATCCCCGCGGCCGCGCAGGCGTCCACCATGCGCGCCAGGGTGTAGTGCCAGATATCCTGCTGAGCGCTCTCGCGCGGGGCGCCGTCGGCATGGGGATCGGAGAGCACGCGATAGGCCGGGTGTCCGCCCCCCACCCGGGTGGTCTTCATGGCCCGGCTCGCCGCCAGATCGGCGGGCCCCAGGCTCATTCCCGCCAGGCGCGGACTGGCCGTGACGATGGCCTCCACATTGGCCACCCCCTGGGAGGTTTCGAGAATGGCGTGGAGCAGAACGGGCGTGCGCCGTCCATGACGCGCCTCCAGAACGGCCAGGATCTGGTCCATGTAATGGATGTCCCAGGGCCCCTCGACCTTGGGGATCATGAGCGTGCTCAGGGCCTCGCCGCATCCGGCCATCAGGCCCATGACATCATCCAGATGCCAGGGCGTCGCCGGCCCATTTATCCGCGCCCAGAGCTGCGAGCGGCCGGAGGCGAAGACATCCTGCCCCGCCATCAGGATCGCCCCCTCCCGCGCGGCGGTCTTGGCATCGGCGGGAATGGCGTCCTCAAGATTGGCGCAGACCACGTCGATGCCGGCCGCCGCGGTCAGGGTCTTGTCGCGCGGCCGCTCCAGATGAGGGGGGATGAAATGGATCACCCGCTCCAGGCGCTGGGGCAGGTCGCGGAACGGCGCTGGCGCCCCGGCGGCCAGGGGGGCGAAAAAGGCGCGGGGGGCTTTGACGGTCATGACGCCTTCCTGGCGAGCGGATGCCGCGTCTGCACAACCGACTGCAGATGATCCTGGGCCAGATGAGTATAGATCTGGGTGGTGGCGATGTCCGCATGGCCAAGGAGGGTCTGGACGATGCGCAGGTCCGCCCCGCCCTCCAGAAGGTGGGTGGCGAAGGCGTGGCGAAGGACGTGGGGGCTGACCCGCGCCGGATCAATCCCGGCGTCCCGCGCGGCCTCATCCAGAAGCTGGGCGAAGCGCCGGGGGGTCAGGCGCCCGCTGGCCCCGCGCGAGGGAAATAGCCAGGGGCTGGCCTTGACGCCGATGGGGAGGAACGCCGGCCGATGGATGAGATAGGCGCTGACCGCCGCCCGGGCCGACGCGTTGAGGGGCGCGAGCCGCTCCTTGCCGCCCTTGCCCTTGACCATCAAGTGGCTCGGCGCGTGGGCGAAGGGGGCCAGGGGGAGGGCCACGAGTTCCGAAATCCGCAGGCCCGAGGCGTAGATCAGTTCGATCATGGCCTCCAGTCGGGACCCGGCCTTGCCGTCCTTGGCCTTGGCGGCCGCGATCAGGATCTCGACCTCGCGCCGCGACAGAACCTTAGGGAGGGGCCGGCCCCGGCGCGGCGCCTCGATGCGCCTTGTGGGATCATCGGCGCGCCAGCCCTCATCGAGCACGAAGCGATAGAATTGCCGCAGCGCTGAGCGCCGCCGCGCGGCCGTGGCGCTGGCGAGGCCCCGGGCGGAGAGGTCCGCCACATAGGCCTCTAGATCCGTGGGCCCGGCGGTCTTGAAGTCCCCTCCGCGGGCCGCCAGAAAGCCCCGCGCGTCCGCCAGGTCCCGGCGATAGGCGGTGAGGGTGTGGGCAGCGGCGGCGCGCTCGGCCGCCATCATTTCCAGGAAGGCTTCCGCCCAGTCCGACGCGCTCATGGTGAGAGACAGTGTGGGCTCACAAGCTTAGCGCAAGCTTAAGGGGCCACCCCAAAGTGGCGCCCCAGCCCCGCTTAGTGTAACTTTGCGCTTCGCCATGCCCCTTCAACGCGCCTCAACAAGCCGCACCATCGCCCTTGTCGGTCTGATGGGCGTGGGCAAGAGCAGCATCGGCCGAAGGCTTGCCCTGGCGCTGGGCATGCCCTTCCGCGACGCCGACGCGGAAATCGAGACGGCCGCGGGGCGGTCCATTTCGGAGATCTTCACCCATCTGGGCGAAAGCGCCTTTCGCGAGGGGGAGCGGCGGGTGATCGCCCGCCTCCTGGAGGAGCCACCCCATATTCTGGCTACTGGCGGGGGCGCTTTTGCGAATGCCGCCACCCGCGCGCTGATCGCCGAAAAGGCCGTGTCCGTCTGGCTCAAGGCCGATCTGGAGGTCCTGGCCCGCCGCGTGGCGCGCCGCGATCACCGTCCCCTCGTGGCGGGCAAGGATCCAGCCGCCGTTCTCGCCGCCCAAGCCCAGGAGCGCTATCCGCACTTCGAAACCGCCGACATTATCATCGAGACCGGCGAGGCGGCTCATCAGGTGGCGGTGGACGCGATCCTGAACGCCCTGGCCGCGCGCGCCGCCGCGTGAGCGTTCCCGTCCGCACCGTGCCGGTGGCCCTGGAGGGGCGCGCCTATGACGTTTTGATCGGCCCCGGCCTGATCGATGGGGCGGGCGCGCGCCTGGCCCCCCTGTTCAAGCGCCCCCTGGCGGTGGTGATCATGGATGAGACCGTGGCGGGCCTGCATGGCGCCCGGCTTCGCGCGTCCCTCGAAGGCGCGGGGATCACGGTTCGCGAGATCGTCATCGCGCCGGGGGAGGCGGCCAAGTCCTTCGCGGGGCTGGAGCATGTCTGCTCCGCCCTCTTGGATCTTGGTCTTGAGCGGTCCGACCTGGTGATCGCCTTTGGCGGCGGGGTCGTGGGCGATCTGGCGGGCTTCGCCGCGGCGATCATCAAGCGGGGTATGGATTTCATCCAGATCCCCACGACCCTGCTGGCCCAAGTCGATTCCTCGGTGGGGGGCAAGACGGCCATCGATGCGCCCCAGGGCAAGAATCTTATCGGCGCCTTTCACCAGCCGCGTCTTGTTTTGGCCGACCTGGACGTTCTGGCGACTCTGCCGGCGCGGGAGCGGGTCTGTGGTTATGCGGAGGTGATCAAGTATGGCCTGCTCGGCGATGCGGACTTCTTCAATTGGCTGGAGGTCCATGGCGCTGAGGTCATCGCCGGGGCGCCGGAGGCCCTGACCCACGCCATCGCCCGGTCGGTGGAGTTGAAGGCGAAGATCGTCGCCGAGGACGAGCGCGAGTCTGGCGCACGCGCCTTGCTCAATCTCGGCCATACCTTCGGCCATGCCGTGGAGGCCCTGACCGGCTTTGGGGAGGCGATCAAGCACGGCGAGGCGGTGGGGCTCGGCTGCGCCCTGGCCTTCCGGTTCTCGCGCGCTCTGGATCTCTGCCCAAGTCAGGAGGCCGACCGTGCGGTCCGAGCTTTGGCCGCCGCGGGCCTGCCCACCCATCTGCACGACGCAGTTGGCGGTCCTTTTGGCGCAGACGCCCTCATTGACGGCATGCGCCAGGACAAGAAGGCGGAGGGCGGCGCTCTCACGTTCATTCTGGCGCGAGCGATCGGAGAAGCCTTCGTCGCCAAGGGGGTAGACCCGGCGAAGCTTCGCGATTTCCTCATCAAGGAAGGCGCCGCGCCATGATCACGGTCTGGGCCTGGGCCCTGGCCATTCTCGTTCTGCTGGGTGTGTCAGCGATCTTTTCCGCCGCGGAGACCGCCCTGACCCGGGCGAGCCGCGGACGCATGCACCAGCTTGAGCGGGAGGGCGACCCGGGCGCCACGCGCGTCAATCGTCTGCTGGCCAATCAGGAGAGGATGATCGGCACAATACTGATCGCCTATAACGCCCTCAATATTCTGAGCTCCGTCCTCGCCACCCTGATCATCACCCGCCTGATCCCGGGCGCCCGGGGCGTGGCCGTTGCGACAGCGGTGATGACCGTCCTGGTGGTGGTTTATGTGGAGGTGCTGCCCAAGACCCTCGCCATATTGCGCGCCGATGATGTGGCGCGCGCGCTCTCAGGCCCGATCCTGGGCGTGGTGCGGGTGCTGGGCCCCGTCACCGAGGGGGTGCAGATCATCGTGCGGGCGACGCTCCGCCTGTTCGGCGTCAACCTGGCGCCGGGGACAGATGTGCTGGCGGCGCGGGAAGAAATACGCGGGGCGGTGAACCTGCACCATTCCGAAGGCGCCTTCGAAAGCCGCGAGCGGCGCATGCTAGGGGGCGTGCTCGACCTCTCGGACATGACCGTCTCGGAGATCATGGTGCACCGCAAGTCGATCTCGATGATCGACGCCGACCTGCCTCCGCGCGATCTTGTGGCCAAGGCCCTGGAGGCCGAACACTCCCGCTTGCCCCTGTACCGAGGCGAAGCCGAAAACATCGTCGGGGTGCTTCACGCCAAGGATCTGCTGCGCGCCCTGGCCGACGCCGGCGGCGCCGTGGAGCGGATCGATATTTCCGCCATTGTCCGCCCCCCCTGGTTCATTCCCGAGACCACCAATCTCAAGGATCAGCTCAACGCCTTCCTCAAGCGCCGCACCCATTTCGCCCTGGTGGTGGATGAATATGGCGCCCTCGAAGGCCTGGTGGCCCTGGAGGACATCCTCGAGGAGATCGTCGGCGAGATCGATGATGAATATGACGAGGCGGTCCAGGGCGTGCGGCGACAGGCCGATGGCTCGGTGCATGTGGACGGGGACGTGACCATCCGCGACCTGAACCGCGCCATGGAATGGGATCTGCCCGACGAGAACGCCGTGACGGTGGCGGGGCTCGTCATCCACGAAGCCCGGGCCATTCCCGAGCCGGGCCAGAGATTCCTCTTCCACCGCCACCGGTTTCAGGTTCTGCGTCGTCAGCGAAACCAGATCACCGCGCTGCGCATCAGTCAGGCAATCGAGGGATCCAAGCTGGGGTGACCTTTTGCCGCTCTTCTAACTTGGCTGTGGTGGGTTCTCCCGGCGCGCGGCTGAGGTTAGTCTAGGCCCTATGGATGGTGTGGATGAGATGCGGGGACGGCGGGTTCTGGTGGTGGAGGATGATTCCCTCATCGCCATGTTCGTTCAAACCATGCTCACCGATCTTGGGTGCGAGGTTCTGGGGCCAATTCATGCCATCGGCGCGGCCTTGGACTTTGTGGCGACCAGAACCCCTATCGATGTGGCCGTGCTTGACCTCAATCTCGATGGCGAGCCCGCCTATCCCGTCGTCGACGCCCTGCGCGCCCGGGGCGTGCCGGTCATATTTTGCACGGGCTATGGCGATACGGCCCTGAGAGCCTCCGATCAGGGCTCCCCGGTGCTGCGCAAACCGTATCGCGCCGCCGAACTGCCCCGCGTTCTGGCCGAAGCCTTGGCGATGGCCTGACGGCCTTTAAGCCTCCCCCGGCGCGCGGAGGCGAAGCGACAGGGCGTGGACAGGGCCTTTGAGTTGGGCGTCAAGGAGACCGTAGACCAGCCTTTGACGGGCCAGAGCCTTCAGGCCTTCGAAGGCCGCGGACTCGATGGTGACCACGAAATGGCTCTCCCCGCCCTCCCGCGCGCCGGAATGACCGGAATGGCGATCGGACTCATCGACGATGTCCAGACGGGTGGGGGCGAGGCGTGTGTTGAGTGTTTCGCGCATCGCGTCGGCGATTTTTCCCATCGGATGATCAAGGCGCGGCGATTGTGCGCTGTCAATTCTTGAACTGCTGAGGCCTCTCCCCCTAATCTGCGCCATGCCGGGTGCTTTCAGCTACAAGCCACGCTTTGTGGACATCCGCGTAAAGCCGCCCAAGGCCGAGGAGCCGGGGCCTAAGGGCCCGCGCGCGCCGCCGGCGTTGGACCGCACCTGTGATCACGCCGGTTGCCACGCCCTCGCCGCCACCAGGGCGCCGAAATCCCGCGATCTGTCGGGCGAGCACTACTGGTTCTGCCAAGCCCACGCGGCGGAATACAACCGTAACTGGAACTTTTTTGCCGGCCTCTCGGAATCGGAGGTGACGGAGCGCATCGCCGAGGAACAGGTCACCGGCGGGCGGCCGACCTGGTCCTTCAAGGCCGGGGCGCGCAATCGCGAGGCCGCCGCCGCCCGCGGCGCCTTCAGTGACCCCATGGGCCTTTTCACCGAAAAGGCGCGCAAGACCGGAACGGCCCCCGCACCGGACTCGCGCCTGGGCAAGATGGAGTTGGCCGCCCTCCTCGACCTTGATCTGGACCCCACCGCCGATGGTCCGGCGATTCGTGTGCGATATCTGGAGCTGGTGAAGCTTTGTCACCCCGATGCCAATGGCGGGGATCGCTCCGCCGAGAGCCGTCTGCAGCGCGTTCTTCGCGCCTATAAGACACTTCAGAAGGCCAAGCTTGTCTAGGCATCGCTATCGCCGCATTTACGTCGGCCCATTTGCGTCTGATTGGGTGTCGCGTTAGGGATCACCCCGACATGTCCAGCCTCACCGAGACCCCCGTCAAAGACGAATTGCTCACCCTGGCGCCCGACCATGAGGTTTCCATCCGCGACGTTTTTGACGTGGATTCGGATATGAAGGTTCCGGCCTTCGCCGCCCGCGACAGCCATGTGCCCGATCTCGATCCGGCCTATCGCTTCGATCCTCAGACCACCTTGGCGATCTGCGCCGGCTTCGCCTTTGACCGGCGAGTGATGGTCCAGGGCTATCATGGCACGGGCAAGTCCACCCACATCGAGCAGATCGCCGCGCGGCTGAACTGGCCGATGATCCGGGTCAATCTCGACAGCCATGTCAGCCGCATCGATCTGGTGGGTAAGGACGCCATTGTCCTGAAGGACGGCAAGCAGATCACCGAATTTCGCGAGGGCATGCTCCCCTGGTGCCTGCAGCGGCCCATGGCCCTGGTGTTCGACGAATATGACGCCGGCCGGCCCGATGTGATGTTTGTGATCCAGCGCGTCCTGGAGGCCCAGGGCCGGCTCACTTTGCTGGATCAGAATCGCGTGATCCGTCCGAACCCCTTCTTCCGCCTGTTCTCCACCACTAACACCATTGGTCTGGGCGATACCACGGGCCTCTATCACGGCACCCAGCAGATCAATCAGGGTCAGATGGACCGCTGGTCCATCGTCACCACGCTGAACTATCTGGCCCATGACGTGGAAGCGGAGATCGTGCTCGCCAAGGTCCCGAACTACGCCAAGACACCGGAGGGGCGCCGTCAGGTGGCCGCCATGGTGCGGGTGGCCGATATGAGCCGCAACGCCTTCATGAACGGCGATATCTCCACAGTCATGAGCCCGCGCACCGTGATCACCTGGGCCCAGAACGCCGAGATTTTCGCGGGCGACCTGGCTCTGGCCTTCCGCGTGACCTTTCTCAACAAGTGCGATGAGCTGGAGCGCGCCACGGTGGCTGAATTCTATCAGCGCGCCTTCGGCGGCGACCTGCCGGAGGCCGCCGCGCGGGTGAAGGTGGCCTAAAGCCCCTTAGAGAGCGCGGGCTTGTCCTTCGAAGACTTGGCGTAGGCGAGGGCCTCGCCCCCGGTTTTCTCGGACCCTGGCGCGGCGTATGGACGGCGCAAAGGCGCGGGCGAGACGCCCGCGCTCCAAAGGAGTGGGAGAGACGCCGTGAGGCATCGGTTTGCGCCTGTTCTACTGTCGGTCGGTTTGGTGCTGTGGACCGCTCAGGCCCTGGCCGCCGTCGCCCCGCCCCGCGCGCCAATCCCCGCCGCGCAGCCGGCCGCGGCCCCGGCCGAACCCGCTGGCAATGACTATGGCGATCCCGCAGACTGGCTGTGCCGCCCCGATATCGCGAACAACGCCTGCGACGTGGACCTGACCGCGACGGTGGTCGCCCCCGACGGGACAACCGAGGTCCAGCCTTTCAAGGCCGACACCAAGGCGCCCATCGACTGCTTCTACGTCTATCCCACGGTGTCCCTGGACCCGGGCGTCCTGGCGACAATGAAGGCCGAGCGCGCCGAGCGGAATGTGGTTAAGCAGCAGTTCGCGAGGCTTGGGGCCGTGTGCCGACTCTATGCGCCGCTCTACCGCCAATACACCCTGACGGCCTTGGCCGCAGCCATGAGCGGTCACCCCCTGCCGGGATCACAGGGGCCCCGGCCGCGCACCCCCTTCAATGATGTCCGCGACGCCTGGGAATGGTATCTGGATCACGAAAATCATGGACGCGGCGTGGTGCTGATCGGCCATTCCCAGGGCTCGGGCCTGCTTATCGAGCTGATCAAGACCCGGATCGACGGCAAGCCGGAACAGGCGCGCCTAATCTCCACAATCCTCATGGGCGCAAATCTTCTTGTGCCCGAGGGCCGGGATGTGGGCGGCGATTTCAAGACCATCCCCCTCTGCCATGGCGCCGATCAGACCGGCTGCGCCATCGCCTTCGCCTCGTTCAGGGATACGAGCCCGCCGCCGGAAAATTCCCTTTTTGGCCGCCCGCGCACGCCGGCGCCCGGCATGGTCGCCGCCTGCGTCAATCCCGCGGCCCTAAGCGGCGGTCCCGGTCCCCTAAAGGCCTATTTCCCCGCCTCCAGGATGGCCATCGCCCCCAGCGCGCAGCCCGCAATCGATTGGGATAGGGGCCAGACGATTGAAACGCCCTTCGTCGCGGTGCCCGGCCTTCTGACGGCGACATGCGCCGACACGCCAGCATTTCATTACCTGTCCATCCACGTGAACGCCGATCCCACCAGCCCCCGCACCAGCGTGATCCCGGGCGATGTCATCATCGGCGGCAAGATCCAGACCAATTGGGGACTGCATCTCATCGACGCCAACCTCACCCTGGGCAATCTCGTGGACATCGTGCGCCAGGAAGGCGCCGCCTGGAGCGCCGGCCATCCCTGAGGCCGCGCCCCTAGTGGCGTCGTGAAGATCTTCCTGCTGGGGAAGGGCGCCAGCATCACCCATTGGCTGGAGGACGCGGCCGCCGCCTTCTCCGGCGAGGGCCACCAGGTGGCGATCGGGCTTGTCCGTCGGCCCTGGCTCGCCGCGCCCGTCGAGGCGGCCCTGGCGGGTCCCATCGGCGAGATTCTGCGTCGCCGGATCATCCGCCAGGCGCCTGACCTGATCCTGGCCATGGGCGCCTTTCACGTTCCAGCGCAGATCCTGGAGGTGATCGCCAGCACGAAGGGGCGTCCCCCCTTGATCGGCTGGGTCGGCGACCGCTTCGATGACAGCGCCCGCGCCCTGGCCGCGCACTATGACGGAATGGGCTATACGGACTCCGCCCTCCTCGCTCAGCATGTGGCTTCCGAGTTTTCCAGCGCGGCGATCTATCTGCCCCACGCCGCCAATCCCGCCGGCGACTGGCCTCGCGCCCAGATCCGGGAGGGTCGCATGGTTTTCGTGGGAAACCCCACGCCCCATCGGCGCGCCGTCGCGGCCGCCCTCACAGCCCCCATCACCCTCCATGGTCCAGGCTGGACGACCGCCGAGGGCGCTCATCACCAGATTCACTCGCGGCGGCTCGCGCCCGTGGCCCTGCGCAGGGTCTATGGGCGCCATCTGGCGGCGCTGAACATCCGCAATGAGCGCAATGTCCTTGTCGGTCTGAACCAGAGAAATTTCGACACGCTTCTGGCCGGCGCCGCCCTGATCACCGACGCTCAGCCGGATCTGGAACGCTGCTTCGATCCGGCGGCGGAGGTTCTGGTCTGGCGCAATCTGGATGAACTGAACGCCCACCATGCCCGAGTCCTCGCCGCCCCCGACGAGGCCGCCGCCCTGGCCGCCCGGGGCCGCCGGCGCGTTCTGGCCGAGCATACCTATGGCGCAAGGCTCAAAACCTTGGCCGACTGGCTCTGACCCCACGGACAGTGGGCCACGCCGCTAGACGGGACGGGCGACGCGCCCCAGGGTTCTTCAAATGAAGATACCCACACTCGCAAGCGCCCCGTCAATGTCGCCGCCTCGGCGACGCGTCCGCGACGTTCTGACCGCGCTCTCGCGGCCCAAGGTGCGCGTCATGCTGGTTCTAGGCTTCGCATCGGGCCTGCCGTTCATGCTCATTGGCAATACGCTAGGCGGATGGCTGGGCGATTATGGGATTAAGCTTTCGATCATCGGATTTCTGTCCTGGATCGGCCTCACCTATTCCATAAAGTTTCTCTGGGGCGCCGTCGCCGACCGAATCCCGCCGCCACTGCTGGCAAGGCTCGGTCGACGCCGGGGCTGGATGATCCTCACTCAGATCGGGGTGGGCGCGGGCCTGATCGGCATGGCGGCCAATGATCCCAGGACCCATCTGGCGGGTCTGATCGGGTTTGGCCTGCTTACCGGCATATCGGCGGCGGCTCAGGACACCGTGATCGACGCGTGGCGGATCGAGATCGCGGCCGACGCCGATGAGTTGGGTCTTCTCACCGCGACCTACAGTCTGGGCTATCGCGCCGCTCTGGTGGCGACCGAAGCGGTGATTCTGCTCCTCGCGACGGCCATTGGATGGCCGCTCTCCTACGCGATCTACGGGGCCCTGATGGCCGCCGGCATTGTCGCGGCCCTTTTCGCGCGTGAGCCGGAGCAGGCTGACGTCGTTCTTCAAGCCAAGACCCGCGCCGCCATGCGCAACCCCATCCAGGCCGTGGCCGACGCCGTCGTCGGACCTTTCATCGTCTTCTTCCGCGACCACGGCCTCGCCATGGGTGTCCTGATGCTAGGGACGATCACGCTCTACCACCTGTGTGACTATATGCGCGGCCCACTGTCTCTGCCCTTCTACAAGGCGCTCAGCATCGACAAACCCACCATTGTCGCCGTGCGCGCCACGGTGGGCCTGGCCGGCTCACTGGTAGGGATCAGCCTGGGCGGCCTTTGCTGCCTACGCTTCGGGGCGATGCGCGCCCTGGTCCTGGGCGCGATTCTCCAGCCCCTGGGCATCGCGGCCTTTGCCCTCCTGGCGGCCCATGGCGGCGACTATGTGCTTCTGACCCTGGGGCCCATGAAGCTGTCGGCCTTCGCGACAATCATGACCGCCGACTCCGTGGCCATCGGTTTCTCCGGCGTGGCCCTGGTGACCTATATGTCGAGCCTCACGAGTCTGGGTTATACGGCGACCCAATATGCCCTGATGACCTCGGCCCTGACCTGGGCCGGCAAGACCTTGAAGGGGTTTTCGGGCGTCTTGGTGGAAAGTCTTTCCCAGGGTCGAACACAGATCGAAGCCTTTGGCCTTTTCTATATTTACGCCGCCGCCATCGGCGTCCCGGCTATCGCGCTCTGCATTTGGCTGGCCATGATCCGCCCCAAAAACGCACCCGTCGCTTCGGCCTAGCCGCCCTCTTCGCGCCCAAAGTTCGGCTCTCGCGTTTCCTGACCCGCGTCGATGACGCCCCGGCGAATCTCCCGGGTGCGGGTGAACAGGGCCTGGAGCTTCTCGCCCTCGCCCCAGCGGATGGCGCGGGAGAGCGCCTGAAGGTCTTCCGTAAAACGGCCGAGGATTTCCAGCACCGCGTCCTTATTGGCAAGGAACACGTCCCGCCACATCACCGGATCGGAGGCGGCGATGCGGGTGAAGTCGCGAAAGCCACCGGCGGAGTATTTGATCACCTCGCCCCGGGTGACCGTCTCCAGATCCGCGGCCGTGCCGACGATATTATAGGCGATAAGGTGAGGGATATGCGACGTGACGGCCAGGACCAGGTCATGGTGGCGCGCGTCCATCAGCTCCACATTGGCGCCCAGCGTCACCCAGAAGGCGGTGAGGCGGCGGAGCGCCAGGACATAGGGGGCGTCATCGCGCGCCTGGGGGGTAAGGATCGTCCAGCGTCCCTGGAATAGGTTCGCGCGCCCCGCGTCGGGCCCGGAGGTTTCCGCGCCGGCGATGGGGTGGCCTGGAATGATGAACACGTCCGGCCGCTCCAGCAGCGCCAGGCCCTCGGCGACGGCGGTCTTCACCGAGCCCACATCGGTGAGGGTGGCGCTCGGCTCAAGGAATTCGGCGACGGCGAGGGCGGCTGGGGCGATGGAGAGGGGCGGGGCAGCGAAGACCACCAGATCGGCGCCGCGAACCGCATCGGCCATGCTGGCCGCCACCTCATTGGCGAATCCCAGGGCCGAGGCCCGGGCGCGAACGGCCACATCGAGATCGAAAACGGCGATTTCCCGCACAGCCCCGTGAGCGCGGGCTGCCCTGGCGACGGACGAGCCGATCATGCCGCAGCCGATCACGGCCAGGCGATCATAGAGCGGCGCCGGAATGCGCGCCGGCGCCAGATTATCTCTGCTCATGAGGGGCGGTCGGCGCTCACGACGTCGCCCATGAACTCACTAAGGGCCTCGATCACGGCGCGGTTGTGGGCTTCGAGGCCCACGGTGATGCGCAGGTGATCGGGCAGGCCATATCCGGCCACGCCGCGAACCAGGAGGCCTCGGGCGGCAAGGAAGGCCTCGGCCGCCTGGGCCGTGTGCGCGCCGTCAGTGGGAAAACCCGCCAGAACGAAATTCGCGCTGGAGGGCACGACATCCAGGCCGATCCCGGCCAGCTGCTGGATCAGCCAGGGCCGCCAGGTTTCGGTAAGATCCAGGGTGCGCGCCTGGAAATCCGTATCGCCAAGGGCGGCGATGGCGGCCGCCTGGCCGGCGATGGAGGTGTTGAAGGGCAGACGGATGCGCTCCACCGCCTCGGCGACCTCCAGCGGCGCATAGGCCCATCCCAGGCGCAGGGACGCCAGGCCGTGCAGCTTGGAGAAGGTGTGGGTGATGACAATATTCGAGGCCGCCCTGGCGAGCTCCAGGCCGTCGGAGAAATCCGGATCCAGGCAATATTCAGCATATGCGCCGTCGAGGACCAGAATGACATGCGGTGGTAGGGCGGCGTGCAGGCGGGCGATCTCGCACGAGGGAAGGAAGGTGCCGGTAGGATTGGCGGGGTTGGCGATGAACATCAGGCGGGTGCGGTCGTCCACCTGGGCCAACATAGCGTCCACATCAATGCGGAAATGGCGCTCGGGGGCGAAGCGGACCTCCGCCTCATTGGCCCTTGCGGCGATGGCGTACGCGCCAAAGCCATATTCGCCCTGAACGATGTTATCGCCGGCGCCGAGATAGGTTTGGCTCAGCATGGCGAAAACTTCATCCGTCCCGCAGCCCAGGATGATCCGCTCGGGCTCGATTCTGTAAAGTTCCGTCAGGGCCGTGCGCAACGCGCCGCCCCGGCCATCGGGATAAAGGGCTAGGTCCTCTGCCGCGGCCTTGAAGGCCTCCTTGGCAAGGGGGCTGGAGCCCAGCAGATTCTCATTGGCCGAAAGCTTGATCGGCGCCGCGATCCCCGGGATCGTCGCCTTGCCTGGCGTATAGGGCGCGATATCGAGAATGCCCGGGCGCGGCGTCGGGCGACCCGGCGCGTCAGGTTCAGGTGGAAAGGACGTCGGTGCGTTCATGACGCCCCCAAGACCGCCGCAGCCCCGGATGTGTCAATAGGGCCCGCCCGTCAAAAGAGGCGAGGCGAGGGGCCAAGCGCCGCCGGGCCCAGGGTCACGCGGCCGGCTTCGAAGTCCAGGGGAAGGCTCAGATTACCCGTGCGCGCCAGGGCGATAGCGCCGCCTGCCCGGGCCACATCGGGGGTCAGCGCGCCGCGCGCGGCCATGGCGACAAGGATGCGGGGGGTCTGGGCGGCGCCGACGTTGAGATCACCCGTGAGCAGGCCATCGGGGCCTATGCCCAGCTCCCCGGCCTTTGCGCTAATGGAGGCCTTGCCCGCCTTCAACTCAAGCCGCCTCAAGGCCAAGACGCCGCCGGACCGTGTCCAGGCCCGAAGGCTCGATGGCCAATCGGCGCCCGTCATGGCGCCGGCATGGGAGAAGATTCCATCCAGGGTGAACACTACCGGCCCACCCGCCGCGATCAGCCCCAGGGTCTCTGAAGCGCCTGCCTGGCCCCCCTCAACGCCCAGATAGATGGCCCCCTGGTCCTGAAGCCCGGCCCGGGTATGCAGGTGGAACGCCTTGGCGCTGGTGAGGCCAAAGGTCCGGGCGCCCGGGGGCGTGGCGAAGGTGAGGTTCAGCCCCTCCACCGAGAGGCGCGGCGGATGGGCGCCGGCGTCCGAGAGGCTCGCCCGGAGCGCCTGGCCCTTGACGATCAGAGGCCCGGCGTCCCGGCGGTCCACCACCACGCCGTCGGGCGCCACCGCCACCCAATGCGTGGGGGCGAAGAGATAGGCCTCGGCGTTCAGACGCGGCGCGGAGACCGCCCAACCCGAGGGCTCGGCGAGGCGCGCGTGGGTGAGATCCAGGTCGAGACGAAAAGGAAAGCCGTTCAGGCGCGCGGCGTCATAGCTGACGGTCCAGCCGCGATGGGCATCAGGCGTCCGTGCGGCATTCAGGCGCGTCAGAACATCGCTCCGGGTCAACTCCCAGTCGGTCGCCACCGCCGCCATGAGCAGGAGGAGCAGAACATAGGGCGCATAGAGTCCTAAGCGTCGCGGGCCCAGACGTCGCGGTGGGGCTCGGGATGGGCTATCGGGCGCGGTCAATGGATGAGGGTCGCGCAGTAATGGCCGAGGATGAGGCGGGGGGCGAGCAGCATTGGGTGTTCGGCTATGGCTCGCTGATGTGGCGTCCGGGGTTCGCATTTGTAGAGCGCGCGCCCGCCATACTCCATGGCCGCCGCCGGGCCTTCTGCATATATTCGGTCCACCATCGCGGCACACCCCGGCGGCCGGGATTGGTGCTGGGCCTCGCGCCCGGGGGCTCGGTGCGGGGCGTCGCCTATCGCATCGCGCCACGGGACTGGTCAGAGGTGCGGGCCTATCTGCAAGAGCGTGAGCAACCCACGGAAACCTATATGGAGGCCCTGGTCAGGCTACGCCTGATCGGCCGAGGCCCCGTCCTGGCCGTGACCTATTTGTCCGACCCACACCACCCGCAGTGGGCCGGAGCGCTCAGCCTTGAGGCCCAAGCCCGCCTCATCGCCGGCGCCCGCGGCCTTTCCGGGGCCAATATCGACTATCTGCGCGACCTGGTGGCCCATCTGCGGGCGGAGGGCCTGCACGATGAGGGGATGGGGCGGCTGCTAGAGCGGGTGATCGCGTTGGAGGCTCCCGAAAACGCCTAATCTCAAAGCCCCAGCAGCGCGGCCGATGCCGGCTCGATCCGGTCCTCAAGCGTGCGCATGAAAGCTGCCCGGCTCAGGCCCGCCGGGATCGGCTCCAGAAACTCCACCACGATCACGCCCGGCCGGCGGATGAAACCGTGGGCCGGCCAGTGGACGCCCGAATTGGTGGCCACAGGCGTGCAGGGCAGGCCGAGCTCGCGATAGAGCGCCGCCACGCCGGGCTGATATTTGCCCGTTTCGCCGGGCGGCATGCGGGTGCCCTCGGGGAAAATGACAAGCTGGCGATCTTCCGCCATACGCTGGCGCGCATCGGCCACCAGTTTGCGCAGGGCCTTTGAATGACCGCCTCGGTCCACGGCTATCATGCCGGCTCTCGCGGTGTACCAGCCGAAAAACGGGATGGCGAAGAGCTCGCGCTTGGCGACGAAGCAGGCGTCAGGATAGATCGCCAGGGACCCCAGAGCGTCGAACATGCATTGATGCTTGGCCGCCACCAAGGCCGCGCCGACGGGAAGGTTCTCGCGGCCGCGAATCTCGATCCGGATATCGCATACAACGCGCAGCAGCCAGGTAAACCCGGCCGCCCAGACCCTCATGACCTTCATGGTCCAGGATCTGGGGCCCAGCAGCACGGGAAAGAGCACGATAACCGCGGCGGTGGACCACAGATAAAAGAGCGCCACGAAGATCAGGGATCGAAGGAGGGTCATGCCGGTTTCACGTCCCACCGGGCTTGGAGCCGAGCTTTAGCAGGCTCTCCCGCCCCAGGGTCACCAGATATTTGGTGTATTCGACGCTCATCCGCTCGGCGCCACGTGTCGTGTCCTGCCAGTGTCGCGCGTCGAGATCAGGCGTCGCCACGGGATAGGCGGTAATGCGAACGCCGGGCAGGGCGCCGCGCAGTTCGAGGAGGGCCCGGGGGGTGTGGAAATCGGCGGTGACCAGGATCAGGCTCTCATAGTTCATGGACCTGGCCCAGTCAGCGGTCTCCCGGGCGTTGCCCATGGTGTTGGCGGCTTCAAACCCTAAGTCCACGCAGCAATCGAAGAGGGGCTTGGCTGCGCCGGTGACGCCCCAAAGATCACGGCGGGTCACCTTGCGATCCACACCTGAGACGAGGAGGCGCTGGCCATCCCCCTCTTCAAGCAGATCCGTGGCGGCCTTGAGGCGAATGGCCGAACCGCCCGTGAGGGCGACAATGCCGTCGGCGGGCGCCGGGGCCGGCGCGGGAGTCAGTCGCGCCACCCGGCCGGCAAAGGCCAAGAGGCCGCTGAGCCAGACGAGCAGAACCACGAGCACTGTGGCCAGCCCCTTCATGGCGCGAGCCGTTTCATTCGCGCGGCGCCCACCAGCGTCGCGGTCAAAAGGACCAAGAGAATAGCAGCGGCCGGCCACGCCGCGGCAAGGATGAGATCGACGCCGCCTGGCGCCGGAACCACCGCCGCAAGCCCTGGAAGCCTTGGGGCAGCCAGCCCCATGATGGCTAAGGCTACCGCGCCGCCGGCGATCAAGGCGAGGCTGGCGCTCAAGGCCACCGGGCTCAGCACGCGCATGAGGATGGCGGTGTTCGTCATGCCAAGGCTGCTGAGCAAGGTGATGCGGGGCGCCACGCCACGCGCGCGGGCCTGGACCATGGTCCCGGCGAGGCCGCCAAGCAGTCCCATGAACACGACTGCCGTGAGCGCCAGAGCAGCGCCGTCCACGGTCAGGGCGCGCTCCACCGGACCGGTGGCCGGATTATGGTCATCGGCCGCCCCGGCCATGCCCTCCCGAGAGAGGGCCCCGATCAGTGCTCCCATGGTCGGCAGGCTCGCGGGCGCCGCGTGGGGGGCGAAGACCAGAGCGATAAGGCGCGAGGGGGCGGCGCCGGCTCCCATGGCGGCGGCAATGGCCCTGTCTTCCGGCGCCGGGTCCTGCACCTGCGCGGAGACCACACCCGGCGTTGTCGCCAGAATCTCCCGGGCGCGCCAGGCGGCGGCGTCCAGGCTTTCCAGGTCGCCGGGGGTTCGGCGCGCCATGACGGCGATGGTCGCTCCGCCGCTTAGGCGTGCGCGAAGGGTGTGACGGGCGCGCAGGTCCGCGCTGAGCCACGCCATGGCCAGAACCGCCATCAAGGAGATCAGCGCAGCACCGAGAAACAGCGCCGTCACCGCAGCGCCTCCCGCCGGGGGCAGGAGCGGGCCGGGCCGCCAGGCTCGCGGATCGAGGCTCACGCCGCCCCCGCCACAGAGACCGGGCTCGCCGCCCACCGCGAGAGACGGATCGTTGGACCTAGACGCCCGGCCTGGGCCTCGTCGGCCATGGCCATTATGACCGCGATGCCCGCCCCATGCGCCTGGTCGATCAGTTTGAAAAAGGCTTCGCGCGGACCCGCCTCCAGTCCCGCGCCGGGCTCGTCAGCCAGGAGCAGTTCGGGACTGTTGGTCAGGGCCCGCGCCAAGAACAGGCGCCAGCGGCCCTCAAGATTCAGACCGCCCGCCGCCTCGCCCGCGCGCGCGCTCAGGCCCACCCAGCTCAGCATCTCCAGAGCCCGGGGAAAGAACTCGGCTTCTTCCCGGCCCACGGCGCCGGTGGCGAGGGCGATATTGTCGATCACGCTCAAGGCGTCCACGAGGGGAAAATCCGCCAGCATCAGCCCCAGGCGCCGACGGACCAGGGCGCGGCGAGACCGGCGAATCGCGCTGACATTGGTTCCGAAGAGCTCCAGGCTGCCGGCCGGCGGCGGGGCCGCCAGGGCGATCAGGCGAAGGGCGAGGCTCTTGCCCGATCCGGGCGGTCCCACCAGGGCCGCGCGCGCGCCGGGCCCGAGGATGAACGAGAGCGGCGCCAGGCCCGCCCTCAGCCCCCGCGCGGGGCTCGCCACCCGATGGAACCTGACCAGATGACTCTGTCCGCCCTCCGTGCCTGCCATCTGGCTCAAGCTGTTACCGGCGTCCTGGACATCAAAGCCAAAATCGGCGACCCGTTGGGAACTAAACGTCTGGGGTGAGTCTGTTACGATGATACTGACCTGTCCGCAGTGCGCCACCCGTTATCTTGTCGACGACGGGCAGATGCGCCCCGAGGGCCGAAAGGTGAAGTGCGCGGCCTGCGGCGAAGAATGGCGCGTCTCGGCGCAGGGCGAAAACGAGCGCGCTCCCGCCCCGGTCCCGCCAGAACCGCTCCCGCTCGAACCGCCACTCCCCGAACCCGACCCGCCGGCGGCGGGGAGTGTCGCGCCGGTCTTCGAGGTGGCCGGTCAAGAGGAAACGCCACCTGCCGAAACCGTCGCCGTCGCGTCCGAGCCGCCGGTTCTCGAGTCGCTTTTCGTGGCGCCCATCAACACGGACTCCAAGCCTGCGCCATCCACGGGCTCCGGGCCGCTGTCAAATCTTCTGCTGGGTCTGGTGATCCTCGCGGTTCTGGGCGCGGCAGCATTCGCGTTCCGGATGGAGATCGTGCGCATCGCGCCCAAAACGGCCCCGATCTATTCCGCCCTCGGAATGCCCATGAGCGCGCCGCCCGCGCCCCCGTCCTTGGCCAAGCCGCCTCCACAGGCCGCCGCCTCGCCACATGGTTGATACCCACCCGGCGCCTCAGGTTCTCCTGAGCCCTGAGGAAATTTCCCGCCACGTTGAGGCCATCGCCCGGAAACTGGCGCCGGAGCTCGCTCACGACGCGGTGGCTGTCTGCCTTCTTATCGGCGGTCTCTGGTTCGCCGCCGATCTGACCCGGGCCCTGGCGCGTCTGGGCTGTCCGTTGGCCTTCGAGGGGCTGTGGCTCACCTCATACGGCGACGCCAAGACAAGCGCGGGACGATGCGACGTTCGCGCCGGGCCGCAGCGGTCGGTCAGCGGGCGCCATGTGTTGGTCATGGATGATGTCATCGACTCTGGCCTGTCCCTGGCGGAGGCCGCACGCCTGCTCACCGAGGCTGGGGCGACGCGCGTGACCACGGTAGTGTTCGCCCGCAAGCCGTGGCCGGGCCGGGTCCTGGAGCCGGACCATGTGGCCTGGGAGGCGCCCTCGCGATTTCTCGTGGGCTACGGGATGGACCTGGCCGGAGGCTTCCGCGGCCTACCCTATGTGGGCGTTGTCGAGCCCGCGGATGAGCTGGATGACGTTTCCTTGAAACGTCTGAATCCAGCCCATTCATGAGTTCAAAGCAGGATTCAGATTTTTGACGGTTCTATCAAAAATCATCCTGCTGTAGCCAGGGTGCGAGCCGGTCACGCGCCAATATCTCATCATAGGTCGGCCGGCCGCGAACCACTGACCAGGACGCGCCGCTGACCAGAACCTCGGGGACGAGGGGGCGACTATTATATTCGCTGGCCATGACGGCCCCATAGGCGCCCGCGGTCATGAAGGCCACCAGGTCGCCGCCTTCCAGCGGCGGGAGGGGCCGGGCCCTGGCGAAGGTGTCGCCGGTCTCGCAGACGGGACCCACCACGTCGTAATCCAGCGCCGCGCCCGGACGGGGCGAGAGGGGTCTGATGTCGTGGAAAGAGTCATAGAGGGCCGGGCGCATGAGATCGTTCATGGCCCCATCCAGGACCAGGAACCGTCGCCCGTCCGGCCTTGCATGGACATGCAGGACCCGGGCGATGAGCACCCCGGCGTTGGCGGCGATCACCCGTCCCGGCTCGAAACCGACCTCCACGTCCAGACCCTCCACTGCCCGGGCGGCCAGAGCCGCGAGGGCGGCGGGCGCCGGGGGATCTGGGCTGTTGAAATAGGGCGCGCCGAGGCCCCCCCCCAGGTCCAGTGCCTCCACCGGCAGACCTAGTTGTCGCAGTCTAAGGGTGAGGCCGCGCAGGCGGTCATAGGCCGCCGCCAGGGGCGCAAGGTCGGTGATCTGGCTGCCGATGTGGCAGGCCAGGCCCCGGATCTTCAAGTGGGGCGAGGCCGCCGCCAGGGCATAGAGCCGTTCGGCCTCTGCCATGGAGACCCCGAATTTGCTCTCGACGGCGCCGGTGGTGATCTTGGCGTGACCGCCGGCCCCGACTTCGGGATTCACCCGGATCGCGATGCTGGGCCGCGCCCCCGCCGCCTCGGCCAATTCGGCCACCAGGGCGAGTTCGGGTTCGGACTCGATATTGATCTGCCGCACGCCCGCGGCGATGGCGAACGCGATCTCGCGCGCCGTCTTTCCGACCCCGGAAAAAATGATCTTGTCCGGTCCGATGCCGGCGGCCAGGGCGCGGCGTATCTCTCCTTCCGAGACCGTGTCCGCCCCCGCCCCAAGGCGTGCGAGTCTCGCCAAGACGGAAAGATTGGAATTGGCCTTCACCGCAAAGGCGATCAGCGCGCCTGCCAGGGCCGGCTCGCTATCCAAGGCCTCACGGAACACGCGGTAATGACGCGCCAAGGTCGCCGAGGAATACACATAGAGGGGCGTACCCACCTCCCGCGCGATGTCCTCCAGCGCCACGTCCTCGCAGTGAAGCCGACCGCCCCGCGGCTCAAAATGGTTCATCGCGGCTGAGGCGAAGGCGAAGGGGCGCTGGGCGGCGCCGCCGCGCCGGGCGGCAGGGCGGGCTGAAGGATCGGGTCGGGCTCCGTCACCTTGTCCGGAAGACCGTTATCGCGCCTCGCCTGGGCGGCGGCGGCCTGCGCCGCCTTGCGGGCCTGATAGTCCGCCTTGGCCTTGGCGCCATAGAGCGGCGCGGGTTGTTCCAGCGTGCCGACCCGGCCGCACGCGACAAGCAGGGCGCCGGCGACGCAAGTGGCGGCAAGGCCAAGGCCAATCCTGGCGAGGGTCATGGTGCGAGACGGGCCTTCCATAGGCTGATTTGCCGACGAACTTCGCTAGGCGCCGTGCCGCCCAGGCTCGACCGGCTGGCGACGGAATCGGCGGGCGCGAGAACGGCGCGCAGATCCTCGGTGATCCGCGCATCCAGAGCCTGAAGTTCAGCCAGCGGCAGGGCCTGGAGGTCGACTCCCAGCGCCTCGGCCCGGGCCACGGCGCGGCCCGTGACGTGGTGAGCCTCTCGGAAAGGCATGTTAAGGGTCCGCACAAGCCAGTCGGCCATATCCGTGGCCGTGGCAAAGCTCTGGCCGGCCGCGGCCGCCATGGCCTCGCGATTAGGGGTGAGGTCCGCGATCATCCCGGTCATGGCGGCCAGGGAGAGATCCAGGGCGTCAAAGGCCTCGAAGACCGGTGGCTTATCCTCCTGCATGTCCTTGCCATAGGCCAGAGGCAGGCCCTTCATCACGACCGTCAGGTTCACCAGGGACCCCAGAATCCGTCCGGCCTTGGCGCGGATCAGCTCGGCGGCGTCTGGGTTGCGCTTCTGGGGCATGATCGAGGAGCCGGTGGTGAAGGCGTCCGACAGGGTGATGAAGCCAAAGCCCGGGCTCACCCAAAGAACGATCTCCTCGGAAAGGCGCGAGAGGTGCGCGGCGCAGATGGCCGCCGCCGCCAGGGCCTCAAGGGCGAAATCCCGGGCCGAGACGCTATCCAGGGAATTGGCGGTGGGCCGCGCGAAGCCGAGCGCCTTGGCGGTGGCCGCCCGGTCGATGGGAAAGGAGGTCCCGGCGAGCGCCGCGGCCCCCAGGGGGCATTCGTCCATCCGCGCGACGGCGTCGGCGAAGCGTCCCGCATCCCGGCCGAACATCTCCACATAGGCCATGAGATGGTGGCCAAAGGTCACGGGCTGAGCGCTCTGCAGGTGCGTATAGCCCGGCATGACCGCGTCCGCCGTCTCCGCGGCGCGGGTCAGAAGCGCGACCTGCAGGGCCTTCACGCCGTCGGCGGCGCGGCGGCAGGCGTTCTTCACCCAGAGGCGGAAGTCCACGGCTACCTGATCATTGCGCGAGCGGGCTGTATGCAGTCGCCCTGCCGCCGGGCCGATCAGCGCGGCCAGCCGCGCCTCGATATTCATGTGGATATCTTCCAGCTCTTCGCGGAAGACAAACGTCCCCTCGGCGATCTCGGCGGCGATCAGGTCCAGGCCCTTCTGGATCGCCTGTTCGTCGGCGCGGGAGATGACGCCTGTAGCGGCCAGCATGGCGGCATGGGCGCGCGATCCGGCCAGATCCTGAGGCGCCAGCCGCCGGTCCACGTCAATGGAGGCGTTGATCTGGCGCATCAGATCGGCGGGCTTGGCGGCGAACCGCCCACCCCATAGAGAGTGCCCAGCCTCGCCCAAGTCGCTGGAACTGGAGTCTTCCGACATGAACCCAAACCCATTTGACGCGCGCGGAAACGTGGCTCGCGCCCTTGTCCTGGCCGCGCTTCTATATGGCCTCGCGGGCTGTTCCAAATCGCCCGGCGATCTGAAGAGTGACGCCAAGGGGGCCATGGCGAATCTGCAGGTGACCAAGGATCCCGCGCCTGAGCCCACAACCCCGTTCAAGGACGCCGCCGGCCACGTCCACACCCTCAGCGATTTCAAGGGCAAGGTGCTTGTGGTTAATGTCTGGGCCAATTGGTGCGCGCCCTGCAAGGAAGAGATTCCCAGCCTCGCCAAGCTGCAGACCGAGGTCGCCGGCAAGGACGTCACGATCCTCCCCATCAGCGTGGGCAAGGGCGATGACGAGATCCAGGGCCAGGCCTTCATTAACCGCCATCCGCCCCTGGCCTTCTTTACCGAGCCCACTTACGCCCTGGCCTTCGCCTTCAAACCGGTGGTGGAGGGCATGCCGACTACCATTCTCTATGACCGCCATGGCGTGGAGCAGGCGCGGCTCGCGGGCGGCGCTGACTGGTCCGGGCCCGATGCGCGACGCGTGATCGACACCCTGCTCTCCCAAAAGTGAGCCTGGCCTTGGTCAGCGCCTTTGACCTGGAGCTGATCAGCGGCGGCGCTTGGCGCGCCGCCGAGGAAGATGCGCTGGGGGCCTGGCGGCTGAACGCCGCGCGGGGGTTCTCGGGCCGGATCAATTCCTGCTGGCCCCTGGGCGAGCCGCACCTGGACGTCGATGACGCCATAGCCGCCGTGGAGCGGTGGTACGGCGCGCGGGGTTTGCCAGCGGTGTTCAAGCTCGCTGACGGCGCCACTTGGCCTGAGGATCTTGGCTTCCGCCTTGCGGCCCTGGGCTACAAGCCCGACACCGAAACCCTCCTCATGACAGGGGCCGCCGCGGGCGAACCCGACGGGGAGGTCGCCTTGCGGGAAGAGCCGGACGCCAGTTTCGAAGCCGTCTTTGTCGGCGCGGGCTCTGGCGGCGACGAAGCCCGCGAGCGGCTGGAGGCCCTAGCCCGCACGCCTCCGCCCCGGGCCTTCGCCCGCATCTTTAGGGACGGCGGGCCCGTCGCCATCGGCGCCTGCGCAACAGAGGCGGTCTGGACCGGCGTCTTCGCCATGCGCACCTTGCCGGACTATCGACGGCGGGGCTTGGCGCGGCGGCTCTTGGTCGCGCTTCTGGCGGCAGCGCGGGAGGCGGGCGCTTGGCACGCCTGGCTGCAGGTGGAGGCGGCTAATCTGGGCGCGATCCGCCTCTATGAGGGCATGGGGTTCGCCCCAGCCTATCGCTATCGCTACTGGCGGCGACCTTAAGTATCACCCGGCGCGCCGCACCCACCAGCGGCGAACGGCCACGATCGACCAGATCGCTTCCACCAGCCCAAAGGGCCAAGCGCCCTGCATAAAACCGTAGGCCGACCCCATCAGGCAGGCGACCGCGAAACCCAGAATATAAAGAGGACCGCGGCTCTCCAGGGCGTAGAAGGCCAGCATCGCCGACACGGCGACGAGGCCAAACAGGGTGAGGGGGCTCATGGCCACAAGCTTAACCGAGGCGTCAGGCCCCTCCTAGCCCCAGGTCTTGTCGTAGCGCCGCCGCCGTGACCCCCCGCCCCCGAAGATCACGCAGGGTCTCGGCTGTATCCCGCTTGGCGAAGCGCTTGCCGTCTGGCCGCAGGATCAGACGGTGATGGCGATAGGCGGGAGTCGGGAGGCTCAGCAGCGCCTGGAGCAGGCGCTGAACTGGCGTGGCGGCGAACAGATCCGCGCCCCGCGTCACCTCCGTGACCCCCTGCAGGGCGTCGTCGACGACCACGGCCAGGTGATAGCTAACCCCCAGATCCTTGCGCGCCACGATGATGTCGCCGGCGGCCGCCGGATCAGCGGCGATCCACCCCCTCTCGCCGGCGGGGCCCGCTCCGCGCTCGTCAAATCCCAGGCTCGCGAAATCGCCAAGGCACGGCCGCGCGGCGGAGATGGACAGACGCCAGGCAAACGGCTCGCCGGCGGCAAGGCGTTCCGCCTCGATGTCTGGCGGCTGCGGGCCTGGGCTCTCGGCGCGCCCTGAGTCGTGAGGCGCGGCCCCGATGCCGGCCAGGATCTCCGCCCGGGTCCGAAAGCAGCGATAGAGGAGGCCCATGTCGCGGAGCCTCGCCAGGGCGTCCTGATAATCGGCCAGATTCTCTGACTGGCGGCGGACCGGGCGCTCCCACGCGAGGCCTAGCCAGGCCAGGTCTTCAAGGATCGCCGCGTCAAAACGCGGCTGACAGCGGGCCGCGTCGATATCCTCGATGCGCAACAGAAAACGACCGCCGTGTCGCCGGGCCTGGTCATGGGCGGTCAGGGCTGAAAAGGCGTGGCCGCGATGGAGGAAACCCGTGGGCGAGGGCGCGAAGCGCGTGACCAGC